>Ga0207799_100072_pt1 | contig 136904 bp, 67 predicted proteins | sample TtanPargueraPR_4_FD_187742 | JGI IMG/M metagenome (GOLD analysis project Ga0207799, IMG submission 187742) | Aerobic enrichment media microbial communities from Bioluminiscent Bay, La Parguera, Puerto Rico - Tt and M2 (SPAdes) | ecosystem: Environmental > Aquatic > Marine > Unclassified ... | reverse complement strand
AGGCTAAGAGAATGTATAACTCGCTACGGGTCGAATCAAAACTCGCTACGCTCAAACAGTGATTCGACTAATCCTTCGCTTCGTTAACATTCTCTAAGCCTCTACGCAGATGTTATTTCCATAATATGTATCACAATTAAAATATGCACCCATATTTGAACTTGCTTAATTGAACATGTAACTGACTTTGTGGTATAATAAAAGAGAAAATTGATTGCTAAAGGTGGTGTTTTTAGTGCTTGCTTTAAAAGGATATTTTAATGGTAAAGATTTTATTCCTCTTGAAAACGTTCAAATCAAAAGAAATCAAAAAGTAATAATTACTATTTTGGATGAATTTGTTTCTGAATGTGAATCTGTTGATAAGCCCTATAAAAAGTATGTTGGTAAACTTAGTGATGAAAATTTTAACGAATTGCAGGAAATATTGAACTCTTTTACTTCTTAGACCATGTTATATTGAAGCTTTCAAGTCTATTACCAGCATTATCAACAATTGTAGCTGGATCAGATGGAGTAAATATCACCTGAATTTCCTTATCAACACAATTTCCATCTAAAAGAATCATAAATTTAGCAAAATACTCATTTACATCAATCCAATCATAATCATAAAGTTCACCATCATAATAAAATATTGGTGCTTCTACTTGTACACCATCTACTTTTACAGTAAACTGGCCTAAATCATTAGAATCAAGTACTTCCCCATCAATAATTGCTAAATTTTCTGATAAATCCACATAAAGCTCAGTTTGTCCATACTCATATACTGCATCTGTTACTGATTCATAAACATAAGGCGAAAAAGAATCACCAAGTAAAATATCGCGTGAATACATTCTCAATCTTTGTCCAAAAATATTAGTAGTATCAATATCATAATCATCATCTAAAGACACCCTAATAACACCATCAGATGTACCATCAGATTTAATGTTAGCATTCACAGATAGCGTTATTTCCATATTCTCCGAATCATATTCGGCATCCCAAGCAGTTATCCATGTATCTTGCTCTGTTCTAATTATAAAGTCATCTGGTTTCAAAGTACTCTCATCAATTGAATCATCAAGTTTAACTAAAATTTTATTCTTACTTATTACATCAGCAGAAACAACTCCAGGTGAACTAATAATATCAGAAAAATATGTAACTACATGTACCGGTACTTTCTTTCCTGTCAAATCAACTGCATTATTTATCTGGAAAATATCAATATCATAGACATCTATCCAATTATCTTCATCAACGTTTCCATCATCTATTGGAAATTGAATACATACTGTCTTTCCATCAGATAATAAATTTGCAGTAGTATATTCATTTAAGCTTCTATATGTGCAATCATTGATTTTAAAAATATAGCTTGTTCTAGACTCTGCTATAGATTTATTTACCTTTTGATTAAACATTATATATATTTTATTATTATTATAATCCGCATAAATATCAGAATAAGTTGGTAATCTATCTAATTTATTTACATATTCAGGTTGTTCACCAATAGTCTTAAAGCTATCCGCACTAAAACTATTTAATATCATTGTGTTTCCTACCAAATCAGAAATATTTTCAACCTGAAAACAAACTATATTATCTACATCTATACTATTAATGCCATCTGAATCACCATCTGTTTGGAATCTAATGCATACTGTTTGTTCATCAGGTAATAATGTTACATCAGTATTGGAGTCCAAATAATCTATCAAATAATTGTCAAGAGTATAAATATAGTTTTCTTTATTTACCGCTGTTGTTTTATCTACTTTTTCACTAAACTCAACATATATTTCATTTTTGCCAGAATCCTTTAATACACTCTTTACAGCAGGAGATATTTGGTCACACACATATACATTTACTACCGTTTCTAAAATTTCATTTTTCAGCGGAGTAAAATCCATTACTTTGGTGATTATCAAATTATACTCCTCTGACTCAAAATTACTTCTATCCTCCCTTGCAAGAACAAGTTTATTCCTTTCATATTCATTATTCTTTTCGTTATAATAATATCCTAGAATAATCACTGCTACTTCATTATTATCCTTATCTATAAGCTTAAATTTAGCTTGCTCAAATACATCCTCAGAAAACTCAAGTACTATCAGTTCCTGATAATCGCATATTGTATAACCTACATATTCTGGTCTGATCTTATCGCAATCTGGAACAACATCAATTTTAAAATCAACCGAGTTACCACTATAGTCAGTAAGGTTATTAATAGTTATCAAACCACCAGTTTCAGGTATAGCATCATCCACATCAAAATTAATTTTAAGTGTCCTATCATCATCGGCAAGGTCTATATCATCAATTGAAGCCCCAATATCGTTATTTATATGATCAAATTCTATACATTTGACTTTTTCATTGAATTTAATTATAACTTCTGCCTGAGTAGCACTTTCAACCACACCTGATGGTGCTATTGTATCTTCTAAAACAGTAAATTCAACTTCATTATCTTCAATATGTAAGGAAGCATAATCACGAACCATGTCTGTAACGGCCAACTTATGAATACCTGGTAATAATGGTTTTACCAAATCAAATTGAACTGTCTTGTCATCAGAGGATAAAGCAGGTTGTGAAGAACCAAAATACTTTCCATCAATAGTATAATTACTAAGAGTAGTTGCATATTGAAGAGGTTCACTAAATGTTACTTTTAATACGCTGTTACCTAACACCTCTACTTTATATATTGTTGGTATTGTAATATCTTTTACATTTTTTAAGCTAACAATGGTATCTTCTGAAAGTCCGATTTTTGACTTAATTGTAAGCTTAATATCACTATGTTGATCAATTTCATCCTCTAAAAGTAAAATCACCGATTTTTTATCCTTTGAAAGGTCTACATTGGAAACAATATTATTATTAGAAAAATAATCTTTTACACGCAAGTCATCATCTATATCATAATTGTTTGTATTTGTAGCTTCCTTCTCATCTAATAGAGGTTTATTGAATTTTAAAACCACTTCTTTTAGATTATCCGCAGTTGCACTCAAAAGTCTTAGTTCATTTGATATAACTATTATCTTAACAGGTACTATAAATGAAGTGCCTGTTATAGTTCCTTCAACCTCTTGTTCTCCTACAGACGATGTGTCAACTGAAGGCCAAACAACAGTTTCTTCTTTAGTTGAACCATCATTATATGTAGCAATTACTGTTAATGGCAATTCGGGAACGTTACCAATTTCAACTGTAATATCTTCAAGTACAGGCACAGAAACAATGCTTGTTGTCGGACTTGAAATTGCAGTCACTGTAGGTTCAACAACTACTGTAGGTATTGGTGTCATAGTAACTGTAGTTGTTGGTGTTATGGCCAATGTAGGTGTTGGTGTCATAGTAACTGTAGGTGTTGGCATTATATTCATTGTAGCTGTTGGCGTCATAGTAACTGTAGGTGTTGGCATTATAGTTATTGTAGATGTTGGTGTCATAGTAACTGTAGATGTTGGCATCTTAGTCACTGTAGATGTTGGCATTATATTCATTGTAGCTGTTGGTGACACAGTCACTGTAGTTGTTGGTGTGGAAACAGGCGTTGTCGTTCTGTTGCCTTTTGAACTATTTGAACTTCGCTTTTTATTAGAATGTGAAGAAGAAATCGTTGAAGTTGGTGTTGGAGTACTAATTGGGCTATTTGAAGGAACAACCGCAGGAATTTCATTAACATTTTCTTCTACATTCTGTTTAACTATTCCCTTTTCAACAATTGCTACACCCTTTATTATGGTTTGACCATTTATTACTACTTTATCAGAGTTAACTTCAAGCACTAACTCTGTACTTTCATCTACGCTAATTTGTACAGGGCTGTTTAAAATAAACTTACTAATATTCGACTTTCCGCTAATTGTAAGATTCTCAATCAAATTTTTACAGTTAACTATTAGTAGGTTTAATTTTGTGTCAATGATTTTTATATTATTACTACCTCCTGAAATATAGCACAAATCAGTTACTGTTATGTTATTAAGATTTACACCACTATTTCCTATACCCTCTGTAATATATAAATTACCATCGACAGTCACATCCTCTATGTTCACTGATGGATGACTGATAACCGCATGCCCTGAAACATTTTCGTTATTATATGTACCTGAAGAATTACATAGTAGTTTTACAAGGTTGTCCATAATGGAAATAAACTCAGCTCTAGTTATATTGGATTTCGGCTTAAAATTTCCATCCTTATATCCTTTAATAACACCGTCACTTGACAACTTATTGACCGCTGAAAGTGCATATACTGATATACTTTCTTTATCTTTGAATAATAATGAATAATTATTTATACTGGCAGTATGAAATTCAAAAACATTTGAAATAATTACAGCAACATCTTCTCTGGTAATTTTTGATTCAGCTTTGGCAATATTACCGTTATATCCTTTTAAATAACCTGCAGCTCTGGCTTTTAACAATTCGTCTGCATACCATGAGTTTTCATTGACATCCTCAAACTGTTTTGATGCTTTAGAATTAAATCCAAAAACTTTGTTTATTATTGTTGCAACCTCAGCTCTTGAGATTTTTTCATCGTGCTTTAAATCTCCCGACCCATCACCTTCAATTATACCCCTTTCAAACCATCTCTGCATTTTTTCTTGAGCCCAATGAATTTTACTTGATGAGCCTGATTCTTGTGCATAGGTTGTACTAAACATTGATATTGACATGACTAATACAACTACTATAGCAGTTAATTTACTAATTCTTTGAAACAAAATATACACCCCTTATAAATTAAAATATCATAGAAAAAGTGATTCCAAAAAAATAACTAGTCACTTTCGGTTTCAAAAAATCTTATTTGATTGACTTTGTGACCGAATACTGTATAAGTTATTTTTTTAAACCGCCTAAACCACACCATAATCCTTTAAAAAGCTTTATTATATCGTAACGGCAGCTACAAACAAAGTAGTAATACCCACTACGATAAAATTAGCAATTTTTTTTAAAAATATCTTCTGAAAATTCACAAAAAAAGCCAATGAGTCTCATTAAAATCATAATATAATCCTATTCAAATTCATCTTAGAATAAATTACCCGGTGTATCTCAACTATTTTCTCATGTTCTCGCACAACATAAAAAACTGCATAATTTTTTACTGGTAGTAACCTATATTCTTCATCTAAAGGTTTTATAGTACGAAAAAGCTTATAATCATATGGAAAATCCTGCAATAAAGAAATCGAAGTATCTAGAGACTCTAATAAATCCATTGCCGTTTTTGGCGCATTTAAATTTTCTGATATATAAAGTATAATACCTGTTATATCCTCTTTTGCAATTGTTAAATAATTAATTTTATACTTTCTCATTATCTATTTTTTCCTTCAGTTTCTTTTTCAAATCACAAAAAACTTCTTTATGTGTAAATCTTTTATTTGTTTGCTTTGCTTGAATCTCAGCTTCCTTAAGTTTTAAATATATCTCGCTTTCAAATTGAAATTTCTCAAAAGCCTCAAAACTCATAACAACCATGTCTCCGTATCCATTTTTGGTTAGAATCACTGGTTCGGTAGATTCATGAACAACTCTTGAAATATCTGCAAAATTATTCCTCAAATCTGACACTGGCCTGATTTGTGACATAAAACAGCACCTCCACATTTTATTACTATAACTTTATCATAACACTTAGTATCCATTGCTCTATCATATTCAATAAGCAGTCTATTCTTCAATAAAAAAGAGTACCTCTTTTTTATTTAGAAGTCAACTATTAAACTCTTTCTAGTCAATAAGTTTTTTACTCCACTGTATCGTCGCTTCATAAGCATTTTAATTATCCAATTACCTCATTTATGGAGCTGATTATACTAAATACAATACTAATTGATAACATAACCTATTGTTTTTCATATTTTATCTTTTCTATTTTCTATTTTAGTTTCCAAATCATTCGGTATAACTTCATTTATTACTTTGAAGGTTTCCAAATATACTTGCCTGTTTTATCTATATAACCAAACTGACTATCGTGTTTCTTACTATCTCCAATCCATACTTTAGCTAATCCATTATGAAACTCTTCAACCTCTTCAAATTGTGGTTTTATAATCATTTCTCCTTCTTTGTTTATAAATCCCCACTTATAAATCGGCTCATTATTTCCAGATTCACCACTTTTTATTGCTACAGATGCCAAACCTTCATGAAATTCTCCAACATAATTATAGACTGGCTGCAATAATATTTTTTGATCCAAATTCATAAAACCATACTTTGTATATTTATCTTCTCCATCTATTCCTATACCCGCCATACCCTCACTATAACTAAATATACCATTAAAATCAGGCTTAAGTATAAATTCTCCTGTTTTATTAATAAGTCCCCATTTCAAACTACTATCCGTTTTTACAGCAGCATATCCCTCCGAAAATCCCAGTGCCGATTTAAAAGCCGACTTTATTGCTATATCGCCTTTTTTATCAATGTAGCCATACTTTCCACTTTCATGCTGTATTACTGCATAACCTTCCTTGAAAGGAAAAATATTTTTATAGTCACCTTTTATTTCAAACTTACCACTTTTGTTTATATAACCAATTGTACCTTTATCTGTAGAACAAGCTGACAAATCTTCTGAAAAATCCGATGCATAAATATACTCAGGTTTAATAACAATTTTCCCCTCAACATCTATAAAACCATATTTAGTATGTACATGATCTTTTCCCATCCCAATACATGCCAATCCTTCATTAAAATCTGAAATCTCATCAAATTGTGGTTTTATAACCAATTCATCTTCTTTGTTGATAAAACCGTATAACCCATCTATAAAAACTGCCGCTAAACTTTCTGAAAATTTTCTTACTGCTTTGTATTTCGGTTTAATAACTATATTACCGTTTATATCAATAAAACCATACATATTATTCTTTTTTATAACAAATAAGTCACCAACCGAATTATTCTGATTTGCACCATAGCCATTGTTATAATCAGTTTTATTGCATGATACAAGAAAACTAATTATTAAACATAGCGGAACTAACATCACTAAACATCTTTTTATCATACCTTTTAATATCCTTAATTTTTATAATTTTAAAGCTTAATTTATATCAGTAACAGATGTATCATAGCTTTTATTCATACTAATAATTACCGACTAATAATTTAATCATGTATCCTTATATTTTTCATTATTTTGAATACTACAATAAGTACATTAGCTCCAAGAAACTTACCATCCAACATAAGCCAAACCATCCTTGAATTCTCCATAAATTTTATATTTGGGATCTAATTCAAAAACCACTTCACCATCTTCATTTATGTAATAGTTTTTACCGTTTTTACTTGCGTAAGCTAATCCTTCTGAAAACTCATAAGCAAAATCAAATGGTCCTAAAACTTCTTTTCCTTCTTTATTAATGAAAGTAAATTTTGTTTCCAACGTATCACTTATTTCATAAGGAACTAATGCTAAGTCATTTTTAAAATTGCCTTCAAATCTATATATTTGTATATATTTTGGTTCTATAACATGTTCACCATCCTTATTTATATATCCTGTTTTATACATATAACCATTCTCAGACAAATATCCAACATGAGCTAACCCTTCATAAAAATCACACGCATAGTTATACTTTGGTTCTATAATTAAATCACCATCTTTATTTATATATCCCCACTCTTCAACAATACTCCTCTTAGTTGGTATTTCGCTTTTTTGAGAATTTATTTCTTCCCAATCAACTTCTGTAGGTTCTAGTTGCACTCTTGCAAAACCATCTTTAAATCCTTTTGCTGAATAAAACTGAGGTTCAATCACTATTTCACCTGTTTTATCCATATAGCCATGTAGTTCTTCTCCTTCTCTTAACATTGAAGCTAATCCTTCATGAAAATTTCCGCAACCATAATTTGTTGTAAACACTACCTTACCTTCCTTATCTATATATTGAAAATTACTATCACGATATTCTAGTAAAAAACATACTCTTGCAAGCCCATCAGAAAAATCATTCGCAATTCTTAATTTAGAACAATCTACAATCATTTCACCTTTTACATTAATATATCCCCACATCTCCTCTGGCTTACGTACTGCTGCCATACCCTCTGAAAAGTCTCTAGCTTCTTCAAATATAGGCTCTATTGCAATATTTCCTTTCGTATCTATATAACCGTACTTACCCTTTATTTTTACTAAAGCCAGTCCATCACTAAAATTGTTGGGTAACTTTTCACTTTTATACTTGGTTTCAATTACAATTTCACCTTTTTTATTTATATATCCATATTTATAAACTCTATTACTGTCACAACCACTAATAAAAGTTATCAATACAACACTTATTAATATAATAATTTTCATCTTTTTCATGTTTTTTCACTCCATATGTATATTTAGAATAGTTTATTATAACAAGGTCTTAAATCTTTTATCAACTTAAGACCTTATTTATAATATTAATTTTTTTATAAAGGAGGTATCGGAGTTGGGCTTGGTGGTGCATTAGGCTGTGGTGTTGGATAAGGTAATTCTTCTGATTTTCCACTACTAAAAAATGCTCCCTTATTTTTATGCTTTTTATAAAATTCATTCATCTTAATATTTTTATATCTATTATACAATCCTATATGATCTCTTATATTTTCATAACCATTTATTATCAAACACTTAAGAATATTTTGTGTTTGTTTATCACCTCTAAAATCCCTTTTTCTCAATTCGTATTCATACCTTCCTTCCTTAGATGATCTATCTGCAAGATTTGAACCAAAGAATGTTTCCCCAGTAGAATCAATTGGCCTTAAAAAATACCAACTTTGATCTATTACATATTCTCTGACAATTTTCACTCTCTCTTCAAGCTCTCTCAAATCATTTGAATAAAACGAATTCTCTTTATATTCCTTATCCTCATACTCATATTCTTCCTTCATCACTTTATCATACTGCTCAAGGAATTTAAAAGTTACTTCATCTAAAGTTTTCGTAGTATATCCATTATTTTTAATTATTTCTTTTCCTTTTTCAAAAACATATTCTCCTACAGTTAAAAATTTCATTGTACTACTTGCAATTTTGGGTGCACCTTCTTTAAGTGCTTTTTCAAGAACCCTCTTGACTGATTCCTTTCCTGCACTTTCTACTGCTTGAGATAAACTAGTAGCACTGTCTCCTCCAACTATCCCAATTTCTTTTTCAATTTTATTAGTAAAAAACTTACCTACAAAAGGTACATTGTCAAAACCAAATTTTACTGTTCTAGTAAGAAAATTATCTTTAACTATTTTGTATCTATAAAGATGATTTTCATCAGGATTATTCTCAATAAACCAATCTTGTTGCTTTAGATGATCAATAAGTCTCTTTTCATAAATTGGATTTTTCCTTATAAATTCTGGATTAGATAGATAGCTTCTCGCATTTTCAAATCCAATATCTTCCCCAAACATCATTTTACGCACTTCCGCATCTTCTATTGCTTTCTTCATATCATCAATCCACAAGTCTTGAACATAGTAATGACCCGTCGGATCCCAATAAACCAATGGATTATTTACACAATAAGTATACAGATTCAAACTCAAGGTATCACTTGTATCCCCCAAATAAGTATCCTCCTGCAAAAATCTTGCAACCTTAGGATCATACATCCTTGCATTGAGGTAATACAAATCCGACTCACTATCATATTGATAACCGGCATAAAGTATTGAGTTTTTATCCTTCATCTCTCCACTCGACTCAACAATGTTACCCCATACATCGTAGTAATAAGAACCTACAATATTACCCTCTGTATCAATCAATGCTGTAACATCGGCATGTCCATTGTACATGTAATATAGAGTTTCACCATCTATTGTCCTTGTCAAAAGATTCGTACCGTACACATTCTTTGCAAGCATATTGCCGTCGGCATCTAACTCCATTACAACCTTACTAGACTCATACAAATAAACCGTTGTACCCTCTTCACCAGACTTCTTAATCCTTAATCCATCTGCATTGAATAAATAATTGTACTCCTTACCATCCTTTAAAGTCTTAGTCAAACGATTAAGATTATCGTAACCATAAGTAACTGTACCAACACCATTGACCGATACACCTGTCTGATTACCATTTTTGTCATAATCAAAAGTTGTAATTGTTGCCTCTTCATTGCCTTCATTATACTCTACTTTAGTCACTGTTTTCAACCAGTTCATTTCATTGTAGATATAGGTACTTTCCGCTTTGGTAGCTCCATTAATAGAAACAATCTCTTTTTTTCTATTTCCAGCAGCATCATAACCGTATTCAGTCAATTTGCCACTTGGTTCAAGAACAGATTTTAGCCTATTTAATTCATCATATATAAATGTTGTTTTTCCTTTGTCTATACCATTTACAATCTCTGTTTTTGTATCCTGATTGTGGGCTGCATCATAAGTATAGTGATAATTATCAATTTCCTCCTGCACACCGTCTACCATTTTATAATTTTTAAGTGTCATCAGCAAATTATTTTTATAGTATTCGTACTCTTCCTTAAGCCCTCCAGGATAAATTACACTCTTTCTATTACCGTTGTCATAATAATCATAAGTAGTTGTCTGATCGTTTGCAACAACATATTTCAACCTTCCAGCTTTATCAAATACCTTTAGTGTATTTGACATTTCCACACCATTTTTTGATATGATTGAGCGTTCACCAGTTGTACCTTCAAGGCTATCTGTTATTCCCGGCAAATCTTCAGGTACAATATCGTACTTAAATTTGTTTACAACCCTATTTTCCTCTGATGTATTTGAGTTGTATTCAGACTTCACCTTTACCCTGTTTAATTCATCGTACTCGCGCTCCGTTACAACTGTTGTTAATGCACCATTATTGTAGGATGTCTCTTTACCAATTGTCTGATTGCTGTTGTCGTCATATTGGTAATCTGTTTTTACAAAACCTTCTGTTCCTGATTCCCCAACTGTTTGTGACTCTAAATTCCCATCAGCATAATAAGTGTATGTTGTAATTATGCCTTTTTTATCTTCCTTTTGAAAAATGTTTCCATCTGCATAGTAGAAATAGTTTTCAGAATCTGTCTGTCCATCTACATATCTCTCTTTAAGCTTGTTTGCAACATTGTAATTATATATGGTTTTATTTTCTCCATCGTTCTGACTTGTCATGTTTCCATTCAAATCATAAACATATGAGGTAGTCTGTAAAACGTCATCTACTGTAATAGAAACCTCAGTCAACCTTCCAAACTCATCATAACCGTAATATGTTATATTTGCCCTTCCATCGTCCTTTGTCTTTACATTACCTGCTACATCATAAGTATTTGAAGTTTTATATCCTTCGGCATCTGTTGTTGATATCAAATTATTATTCTTGTCATACTCAAATACCGTTCTATTGCCTAAAGCATCAAAAGACTCTGATTGAGTATTATCATCATTATAGTTTAACTTTTGAATGATGTTTTGATTTTGATCCTCTTTTTCCCTTAGCCTGTTCAAGCTATCGTAAGTATAAGTAACTGAATTATTCAAATGGTCAGTTTCACTTAAAAGGTTGCCGTTTTTATCATAATCGTAAATCTTTGTATGTGTTGTCTTTACATCATCAACATCAAATACGTCAATTGAACTTTTAACAAGCTTATTTAACTCATTGTATTCATAAGTCGTCGTTATTTCATTGCCATCCGTCTCAAAACGCTTATTGCCATAAGTATCATAACTTGATGATGTACTTACTTTTTGACTTCCATCCTGCTTTTGAACTGTATAAGAGAGGTTTTTTCCTCTATTATCATATGTATACAATTGGTATACGTCATCGGCAGAGTCTAAAGAACCTTTTGTATCAATAGTTTTCTTTAGATTTCCTGCTTTATCATATTGATAATACAAAGTATTAGACCCAATGCTTTCATCGCCTGGTGTAACAACCTTTCTTACTTTACCTAAATTATTGTATTCATAGGTTGTGATGTTCTCATTACCATCGGTTTTATTTACTACATTACCAAGGTAATCATAATTGGCAGACTCAATTGTTTGGTCTGTACCAGAATCTTTTCTAACCTTAATAAATTCAACATCTCCAGCATCATTATAAATATAGGACTTAATACTTTCATAATTTTTGTACAAAGTACCGTCCTTTTCTTCCATTACTGTAATTTCTTCTACCTTTCTACCCAACGCATCATAATTAAACCTCTTAGGTGCATTTTCAATAGTAGTTCCCTTTTCTTCTGCTTCAGCATCCAATACAGCTTTTACTTTATTTGATGGATTATATGTATATTGTGTGGCATTACCTTGTCCATCAGCTTCCTTCAATATATTCCCTGCCTTATCGTAAGTATAGGATTTTTGTAAAATTTCAGCTTGATCTGCCTGTTCAACTAATTCACCATTTTCATCAAAATAGGACATCTTTCCTACATAAGAAACCTCTAAAACTCTATCAGCTCTATCATAGGTATAAACAGTTCTATTTAAATCTTCAATATCAGCGCCTTCAACATAGTCCTCTGGAGCAACCTCACAAACCATTCTACCTCCAAGGTCATAAGCATAATATGTAATACCTGTTTTTGGTGCAGGCAATGCATCAGAAAATGTTTCCAACAAACCTCTTTGATTGTAAGAATATATCTCTGTCCTTGTCACAACATCATCTTCTAACTGCTTTACACTAACAGGCTTACCTTGCCAGTTAAAATCTGTTTTATTTGTAAGCTTCCTAGCTGTACCATCCTCTGCCACAACATACTTTTCGGTTCCTGTTTTTCTACCTAAATTGTCATATGTATAGGTGATTGTATACCTATCATCCAAATCCTCCTCGGTATATACATCATCTGTTTCAATGCTCTTAATATTGCCCTCTTTGTCATAGGTATAAATTGTTTCAACCACTTCATTTCCACTATCTGTATATTCATTGTAGTATAAATCCTTTTTATCTACATAAAGCTTTTTGCTGTCAGGTTTTCCAAAGTAATTGTTTTCATACTGCACTACAATATTTTCAGAGTCGTTTTTCTTTGTTGTCTCCTTATTTAATGTTCTGTCCAAATCATATTCAAAATCCGTTCTTCTTCCATCATTATATTGAATATATTTTAATTTACCATCCTTGTAATAACCATTGGTCTTAACAATATATTGTGAAGGTTTTTCATCTTTATTGACAAGCTCACTGCTTGTCCTTTCCTCGATTACTCTTCCTGCCTTGTCATAATACGTTCTTTGGTAATTATATTTTACTTCTGTTCCATCAATCTCAACAGGAGTCCATTTTTCATCAAATTTTCGCACTCTCTGCAAATCAAAATTATCGTAAACGAAAGATGTCGTATATCCATTTTTATCGGTATACTCTTTTATTTTTCCATTGGCATAATAGGATGTAGAAGTTGATGGAACCTCTCCCTCAGCAGTAGAAGGATAAACAACCTTAGCTGACCTTCCAGCATAATCGCTTGTGTAGGTAGTTCTTGCAACTTCATTTTGATTTAAATACCTCTTCTCAATTTTCACAGGATTCATAGCTTTCAAATAAGAATACTCTAACAACAACTTATATTCAGTATCTGCCGTATCCATCGTATCTTTAAACCACACCTTTAAAGGTCTGCTAAAAGAATCGTATTCATACTTATACACGCCTCCATTAGGCTTTTCTTCAATTTGCACATTTCCATAAATATCATAGGCATGATACCTCGTAATATTGCCCTCAGCATCAATCAAAGTTTCCAACTGTCCATGATCGTTATATGAATACCTTGTACCAATGTCAGGGTCATTTCCACCGTCCTTGTATTCATCATACAAATTAGGTGATACTTCCTGTTTCTTTCTACCGCAATTATCATAAACCGTTACTGCATTACTTACCATTTTGGAATCATTTGCATCCTTATTCACAATTTCAATTACTTGTCCGTTATCATTATAATGATATTCAGTAACATTTCCTTTAGGTGATGTTTCTGTATTCATCCAACCGTAATCAGGGCCATAATCAATTTCACTATATAGTGTTAATTCTCCAGTCTGTGGATTTTTAACAGATTTCAAACTACCATTTGGATGATACTTATATTCAGTTACAATATTATAATCACCCATATTTTGTAACTCTGATTTCAACAGTCCATATACCTTGTAAGTTGTATCATTATCAGGTGTAGATGAATAATTATAATAGTCGTAATCAGTAATGTTATAGTATTCAGAATCAATATCACTCTCTTTAGGATATTCGCTTCTGTCATCAGTTCTAACTTGATACATACGTTCTGCCTTTTGTTTTAACAAATTATCTTCATAAACGTATTGTACAAAAATGTCTTCTTCATCCTTTTCCCATATAACATTGTTATATGAATCATAACCAAATTCTTTAACACTCTTATCAGGATTTTTTATTTTAATAACATTTCCAACATCGTCTCTCTCATAGATGGTTTTATTCCCATTTCTATCTTGAACAGACAATACCTCTCCGTACTTGTTTTCACCGTTTTCATCCACATAGTATGTAGTTTTGCTAAATCCACCTTCCGAATCAACAACTACAGTATCATAATAGCTTTCATCATACCAATAACTTGTCTTCTTTTCATTTGAATCAATTACCGTATATCTTGATTCATTAGGATAATAATTATAAATTTTCTTGTTACCGTTTTTGTCATAAACTCTCGATATTTTGCCTTTGTTATCTCCAGTCTCGTAACATTCAATTCTTTCAAACACATTAAAATCACCATCAAGAACTTCATAAAGTATATCTACAGGACCAATATCTTCGTCAAAAGTATACTCGCTGTAATTGTATTGAGTATATATACCGCAAGGATCTTGTATATACCATAAGTTACCGTTTTTGTAGTTGTAATCTACTTTTCTTCCACCTTCTATATCTGTTATGCTTTTTATAAAATCATCCTCATAATTTACATCGTAAGTTCTTCCACATTGATCTTCTATAGATCTTACTCTGCCACTACTACTTACATCAATTGTTACAACATTTCCACTCCTGTCCTTCATCCAATCAAGGAAGCCTTTGTCGTTGTAGTGATAAGTATATTGATCCTTTGTTGTCAGTAAATAGCTTTCATCTGAATTCAATGTAAGTTTGTTACGGCTGTTTTGTGCAATGTATTCTTCTCCATCCCATTCAAAAAGATTTACACTTCCATCGGGCAGTGTAAGTTTCTTAACACCGATGTATCCAGTATCTTCGATTCTTGATTCAAATCCAAAAGTCCAACCTCTACCCAATGAGCCGATCTTCATATTCTTTGAATTATATGTCCTGCTAAATGCAATCTGAAATCCTGGTGCATCAGAGGTCATATCTGTATATGTACGTGAAAAGTTACCCGATGCCCCAGTTCCGCTTTCACCATAGTGTAAGCTTTCCCTGTATTCAGCATAATTCGGTTGATTAAATTTAATTTTATAAGTTTTTGTTGTTTCTCCATCCCATGCTGTAACCTTGATGATTGCAATTCCATCAACTGTGTCTGGTTGTACGATGTTGTATGTTGCATATGGGTTGTACATTTTTATTCCTACATTTGGTGCTTTGGTTGTACCAACAGGCAGGGTTACATTGTATTCAGTTATGTCTTCATCAAAGGATTCAAGGAAGCTGTTGTTTATAGTTATGTACCTTAAGTTTGCATCATTTTCCATCGTTACCCTTACTGGGGTGTCGTACTGTGCAGATGAACCACATTCCCAGATTGTATAATCGCTATTTAAAAATAATGATTTGCTCATATCAGTCTTAATATCAATAACATTATTTAAACCAACTAGTTTAACAGGTATGTTAGAATTTGAACTCCCACTATTTCCTAATTGTCCAGAAGAATTCTCCCCCCAAGACCATACTGTACCATCATCCTTTAGTGCTATTGAGTAATCAGAATTAACTAATATTGATATAATTCCAGATAAACCAATAACTTTTTTAGGAAAAAGACTTTGTGTATTTGTTCCATCTCCAAGCTGACCATCATAGTTCTTTCCCCACGACCATACTGTACCATCATTTCTTAATGCTATTGCATGTTTAAATCCTATTTTAACATCAACAATTCCAGATAATTCAGATTTGTTTTCGTCAACTAATTTGACAGGAATAGTCCTATTTTCAATGGTTCCATCACCAAGTTGTCCCAAATCATTTCTTCCCCATGCCCATAATGTCCCATCATTTTTTATTGCTATCGCATAATCTCCCTGATAATGGCTCCATCCAACAATTATATCAATAATTCCAGACAAGTTTTCTACTTTGACAGGCTCGTATCTTGATCTAGTGGTACCATCACCAAGTTGTCCGTATTTATTTTTCCCCCAAGCCCATACTGTTCCATCATTTTTCAATGCATAAATACAATCTCTATTGTCGTACAATTTAACAACATTTGAAATGTTATTCAGATTATAATATTGCTTACTATTATCCGATACTTGAATTATAGTACCATTGTCTAAAAGCTCGTATTCTCCACAATAACTATTAGATGCTGTATTTTTTTTGTCAATATTTTCATACTCAAAAAAAACATACTCTTTCTCAGTTATTTTAGGAAAATTTTGTATTAATAATCCATTTCCTAATTTTCCATTATTTATACTCCCCATTGATAAGCATAAACCATCATTTCGTATAAAAAACATACTTGAAGGAGCTGAAGAAATATATTCAATATTACTTAACCCATTAATACGGCTAATACTTACTAGTCTATTATTAGTAATTAATTTATTATTAATATCAATTCTACTCCACTTATATACCGTTCCATCCTCCATAAGGAAAATACAATCATTATTTAAATTCAATTCAATATCTTTAACATTTTCTAAATATTCTACTAGATTAGATTCAGAATTGACACCTTTCTTAATCCATACAGAACCATCATTTTTTAATGCTATATAATTACCTAAAGAAGACACAATTTTTTTCACATCATCAAATCCTAATATTTGAGAAAACTTCACACCATCATAGGATTCCCAAACAGTATCATCTTTCTTTATAAGTATAATCCCTTCATCTTCATGTTGAAATATTTGTTTAACATTATTTATTTGTTCTATTTTTGTAGGCTTTTCATTTCCACCCCCCCAAAACCATACACTGCCTTCCTTAAGTATAAAACTATACATTGATGTAGCACATATTTGTTCAACGCCTTTCAAACCGTAAACCTTAGTTGGTAAAATTCTATAATTATCACTATTAACTCCATTATCATACTCAACACCACATTGTAATAAGTTATTATTCCCCCAAGCCCATACTGTTCCATCTTTTCTTAAAGCTAATGAATGGTCACGCCACAATGAAACATCTACTATATCTGTTAGTTTATCGATTTTTATAGGAACACTACTATTCTTCTCTCTATCATTTCCTAATTGATAAAATGAATTTGATCCCCATGCCCATACTGTTCCATCTTCGTTCAAAGCTATTGTATGATTACTTACTCCGGTAATTTTCTTGAATTTATATGTTTTAACCGTATCCATTGTAGTAACTACAATATATTCAGTTGAATCAGAACAATTGCCATCATCATCTTTAGCAACCACAGAAAATCCATAAGACGTGTTTTTCTCTAAACCTCTAACTGTAAATGCATTTCCATCAGTAGAGGTAAAATAAGAATTATCAACATAAATATCATAACTAACATTGTCCTCTGTACTCTCCCACGCCAAAGTTACTGATGATTCCGTTTTAGTTATATAATGAAAATCTTCCGGAACTGAAGGTCTATCATCATTTTGAATACCTGTTGCAGTTGGAGTAATAGTTGGCATTTCCGTTGGTGTTATTGTTGCTGTAACTATCGGTGTTATTGTTGGTGTCAATGTATACTCTATTGTAGGTGTTGGCGTTACATTTGAAGCTTCCGCCGGCAACACTTTAATTTTTCCCAATAAAAACATTCTCATATATGCAAAATCTATACTATTAAATACTCCGTTTCCATCTGCATCAGCTGCCCATGTAGCATTTGAAATGGCAAAACTTTTCCTCAGTCCCAGCAAAACCATGCGCATATATGCAAAATCTATACTATTTCTATTTCCATCCCCATTGACATCACCAATAAGGCTTGATTCTATAGTTGGACTCATAAGTATCTGTCTTGTTGGCTGAATTTCATATACTTCTTCCGATACTGAACTTGCTGCATTTACCCCATAAGTAAAAACATTTGCAAAAAATAATTGAGCAATAAATACCCCTAAAATAGTTAATGAATTTAATCTTTTCTTGTTATACATTTCTATCCCCCTATACATTATCTATCTATTGAATTAAAACTGCACTTTAACTTATTCTACTAAAAATATACAAGATACTTTAACTAGAATAGCATACATAGATTATTAGTCTACAAAATAATCACTCAAACGTGTACGACAGTATACTATCTCATTGTCTCCAAATAAATCAATCCTTTTTCCTACTATACTTCCATAAAGTCTAAATACACCATAATCTATGGAAACTCTTCCGTTTGGAGCATATAATAATCCGTTAAACTCATCACAGAACATATAACAATTTATATCCCCATCCATTGAATAAATCGCAACGTTGTTTTTATAGCCAATATTTGATGTGATTCGGATGTCCCCAGTTGCAATTATAATTCCTTCCCCAGAAATCTTTTCAACACTCATTTTAACATTACCATCAAAAAACATAGGAGTGTCATAATCTAAAGTTAGATTCGTACCAAAAATATTCCACTCCTGATTAACTCCATTACTTTTATATACACATCCTAAATCACCTGTAGTATCAAACCTTTTATCTATAACTCTTCCCTTTGAATCAACAAATTCATCAACATACATCTTCCCTGTTTCAGGCGAATACTGTGTTGAAAAAAATGCACGTCTTTCGTAATAATATTTTTTTAAATCTGGAAATTCTAAATACTCGTTAACATTCTCTTTTTTAAGTCCAATATTGCTATTATAATTAATAATATTACCAACAGCATTCAAACTATCTTCTATATAAATATCGCTAAAATCACCAATTACTATATTACTATTAGACCTTACTTCTCCATATATTTTTATGGTATTCCCAAATAATCTCAAGTCATTTTCCGTATCACCTGAAAATAAGGCATAGTCAAAACAATTTTTTGGCACATAATCTTCTATAGGAAAAGCATTTATAATACCTAACAAAAACTGTCTCATATAAGCAAAATCAATGCTATTGAATATTCCATTTCCATCTGTATCTGCTGCCCATGTTCCATTCGAAATAGGGAAGATCTCTTTTGAATCAAGAAGATACCTTCTCATAAGAGCAAAATCTATACTGTTTATATTTCCATCTCCATTTACATCTCCTATAAAATCTGATTTTTTAATTACCTGTTCAGAATTTTGATTTTTATATACACACTCTGAAACACTAGATTGCGCGTATACTAGGTCAACGAACACACTTACTATAAATATGTTGACCATAACTAAGCATAACCCACTCATAATTTTCAATGTTTTTAGATTAGACATTCTTCTCCCCCAATTTTCTATTTTTTAATTTATTAAAAAGCACTATACAAATATACCATACATAACCAATAAAATAAACCAAAAAAAATATATTAACAAAATGACGCAAAAAAATATTACATTATACCGAAAGAATCTTGTAACATAATTAATTTCTTCCCATTATCTCATATAATCTTATAAAGAATTTAGATGAAAAAGCGAATTTATATAACTAAGCTTTATAAAAATATAACTAATCAATAACTATTAGTAATATTTTCACTTAAACCGCCAGTTGCATTTTGAGAGTATAACATTTTTATTTTTATTGCTGTTTTTATTTTATGGCATAAGATACTAAACATAGTCTTTGACCCCACATCTAAAAGAAACTCAAATAAAGAGATACCATATTGGCATCCCTTTATATTGCAACTTAGTATTGCTAAGTGTCTGAGTTATGAACAGCTCTCATTTGAGCACTTTTCATCGGACTATCCATAACCTTATGGCTATTTTATAGTTTCCTTCAACCTCTACTTCTGAAGATCGAAACATAATTAATTTTGTAATCAAAATCACTCTAAATTATATAATTACAAACGTACACTTCCAACTCTAACCATTTTATCCTTTTCTTCGTCAAATATATTTATTATAATACTTTCTGGATAGTACTCTGAAGAAATAATATTAGCAACAGCTTCAAATTTCATCATCTCTTCTTCTTTTTCTAATTCTATAAAGTCTGCTACTGTAACTCCACCTTTAGAATCAAAAACACTTAATTTAACACTCTTTCCATTAAAATTTGCCTTGCCGTATATATGAAACTTCCTATTTGTAGAATCAAAATTGACTTTGTCTATAACAATCCTTATATCATCATTGTCAAAAGCTCCAACTGCATCAATATTATCAGGAATCTCTTCTTCATTCGCTGGAAACTCCTTAATTGTTCCTAATAAAAACATTCTCATATATGCAAAATCAATACTATTAAATACTCCATTTCCATCAGTATCAGCTGCCCACGTACCATTTGATATGCTAAAACTTTTCCGAAAACCTAGCAAAACCGTTCTCATAGTTGCAAAATCTATGCTGTTTCTATTTCCATCTCCATTGACATCACCAATAAGACTTGATTCTGCAATCTGATCCTGTATTGTTGTTTGAGTTTCATTTACTTCCTCCGATTCTGAATTTGCTGCGTTTACCTTAGAAGTAAATACACTCGCAGAAAACAATTGAGCAATAAATACCCCTAAAATAATTAATGAATTTAATCTTTTCTCGTTATACATCTTTACCCTCCTGTTTTGTATTTTTTAATCACTAAAACTACTATACAAATATACCATACAAAACCAATTAAGTAAACCTAAAGTATATATAGGGTACATAGGGTGTAATCAACCTTTTTGTAACATATTATGGAAAGATCATCTGCGTAGAGGCTTAGAGAATGTTAGCGAAGCGAAGGATCAGTCGAATCACTGTTTGAGCGAAGCGAGTTTTGATTCGACCCGTAGCGAGTTTTACATTCTCTTAGCCTCGGAGCTTAAGTTCTTGGAATAATATGTTACAAATTCAAAAACTCCACTTGTATACATATATACATACAACAAAAAAAGCATAAACACTAGAAATATTTTTCCGTTTTATTAAATATACATATTTTCATTTTATATAATACCTATAATAAAACTAATCAAAAAACTATTTAATAATGACTTCATTTAAACTGCCAGTTCTATAACCTTTCAAGTCAAGTGCAGTATACATAAATCCTATCTCTTTGAATTTACTATATACTTTATCTAGAATCTCATCTTTAAAAAACTTTCTCCTCTCTTCTGTTCCAACTTCTATTCTAGCTATATCTCCATGATGCCTAACCCTGATTTGTTTAAACCCAATATCCATTAAATATTGTTCTGCTTTATCAACCATTAAAAGCTTCTCTTTAGTTATTTTTTGACCATATGGAAATCTTGATGCAAGACAAGCAAAAGAAGGCTTATGCCAAGTTTTAAGCCCCATTTGATATGATAAAATTCTTATTTCCTGTTTGTTTAATCCTGCTTCCTTAAGCGGACTTATTATTTCTAGCTCTTCTAATGCCTTCAATCCAGGTCTATAATCTTTCAAATCATCGGCATTTGAACCATCAGTCACAAAACTAATATCTTCTTCTAAAGAAGCACTTTTAATACATTCAAATATTCTTCGTTTACACCAATAACATCTATCTGGAGGATTATTTGATATTTCATCCTTAAATATATTGATATCCAAAACCTTATATTTTATATCATATTCTTTTACAAATTCTATGGCTTCACTATATTCTCTATCTGAAAAAAAAGATGATCTAACAATAATTGAAAGAACATTATTCATAAGAATACTTTTTGCAATCATTAAAAGAAAAGTGCTGTCTACACCACCAGAAAAAGCAACAGCAATCTTCTTTTTTGAATAAATTATATTATTAAGTTTTTCTAATTTTCTTTCAATTTCCATTTATTCCTCCATTAATAATTACATATTATATATTTCTTCATCATATAAAAAAGGCTGCAAGTGCAGCCTTTTTATATAATATAATAATTTACCCATCAAATTAATTTACATCTTTACTCCAGTTAATTGTTACATCTAACGGTGCAATATCAACTTCCTTTTTACCTATAAAATCACCTGTTACCGGATTAGTTATAGTATAAGTGGCTGTAATCGTTGGATAATTAATCAAATCATCACTTTTATCAAATTCATTATATTTGACCTTTATCTCAATGTCACCTAAACTTATTTTAATTTTGTCACCGTCCTCAACTACATCTACTTTATCATTATTTTTAAGTACCAATTCGCCAGCCGGAGTAACCGCTTCAAAATCAGGTGCCTCTCGAACTTCCACTTGAGCAGGTATTTCTTCTGTAAATGCTACAGTAACATCTGGTACCAAATATGTTTCGTCTTCTATAATTTCTTTTGCAGTATCTGTAAGAAGAGTTTCCTCCAATTCCTGGTCAAACCCTTTTCCACCAGAAGCTTCAGGATCTTCAAGTTTCGCATTAGATCCTACTGATGCAACTATATCACTTAGACTTGCTATAGTACTACCAGAAGCAACATCAATAAAGAATGATTTGATTTCACTTGAACTAAGCATACCACCAATTTCCATTGAATAGTTCTTTGCTTGAGTTTCTCCAGTTTTAATTTTTGAAGCTCCAGCAACTCCATCATCAGTTTTAAACACTCCTGTATCATCTTTTGTCCATCTATTTGGCTCGCCTGCTGCAAGAACTACTATATATTTGTCAGCCGTAGTATCGGTACTTCCGGATAACTCATAATAAGCTCTTCTAAGTCCGTCACCTAAATTAGCACCTTCTGCTCCTAAACTAATATTTTTTAAATAATCATTAGGTACGCTATAACCATCTTTTGTAATATTATAAAAATCGGAAAAAGCAACTTCTGCTTTATCTGTATATGTAACTATATTAATTTTAATATCAGAATTTAAATAATCATCCTTCAACTTTTCAATAAATTTTTGAGATGCAGTCTTAGCTACTGAAATAGTTCTTTCTAAATCTTCATATTCTTTTATTTTTTCTACAGAGCCTAGATCACCATTATATGTAACTTCATAATCTCCAGATGCTGCTGAAACATTATCACCAACAAGACAACCTTCAACATCTAGGCCTCCTGAATCTACTCTTATTGTCCCCTCAGGAGCATATACTACACCTTTAAGGCCTACTCCACCAGTATGAAAATTCACATCACCATTTACAGAATAAATACCTATATCTTCGCTATCAAAATTACTTGTACTAAAACTTATATCACCTGTAGCAACTATGAATCCCTTACCAGAAATTGTCGGAGAAGAAATAGTAACATCCCCCTCAAAATAAAGAGGCATCCCCTCTACTAAAACCAAATCACCTCCAGTAAGAGTCCAACTATCTGTTCCACTTAAATAACATCCTAAATCGCCTGCACCTATAAAAGCAGAATTTATAAATTTTCCATCAACTTTGTTTACAACTAAATCACACCATCGTTTACTAGTATCAAAAGGAAACGGTGCAGTTGAAAAATATGAACTCCCACCAACTTTTGCCTCAGCAGTTGAAGCCTCTCTAAACTTATCAGATAAATCCTGCATTTCAACAACAGACGCATCTGAATCTTCAGAATGCTCACCTGTAATAGAAGCACCTGATTCTGTTACTATATCCTCTACCGCTTCCAACTTTCCTTTAATATAAATATCTCCAGCTTTTTGAATAATACTTTTATTTGCATGTACACCTCCCTCGATTTTTATACCACCACTTTGCAATTCCAAATCCTCAGTCTCACTACCTGAAAACAAAGCATAATCAAAAGGACTACCTGTTTCAGTGACAACTTCCTCCATAGCTGAAGATGAATCAAATACCAAAACTAACTCCTTATTATTTCTTATCTTATCAATTTCTATATCTGTATCTTGTACATACTTAATGGGCTGAATGGATTTCAACTCAACCGTTGTAGCGGAATCTCTTCTACCAGTAGCATCAGCAGCATAACTTACTTGTGCTGTAAATAGTAATGAAAAAACCATTACAAGCAAAAATATCTTTTTCATACAATACACTCTCCCTCTATTTTTTTTATCTATATATTTATCTCTGCTAATTCTTTTTTATTACCACCTTCTCCATAAACCCCTATAATAATCTTTCTTGCAGCATAATCAGTAGATTTCCAATCTGCGGATGCTTTAAAACTCTTCATACCAGTCTCATTTCCTACACTGTCATAAAAAGCATATTCGATATATTCATTTATGTTTTGAACAGCTAAATATACTCTGTTTCCATTAAAATCGACTTTGCCAATAATATACAATTTTTCATCTTCACTTGACATCTCAACTTTTTCAATAATAATTTTGAAATCACCATTATCAAAAACATCCCCTAGTTCTAAAACTGTTTTTTCACTATTATTACCACCACTGCTGCCAGGAACCTCTTCGTCAATCGGCTGTTCTATAATCGGTTGTTCTATAATTGTCTTATCCTCATACAAAATTGAAACTGTCCTTGTATCACCGTCCCACAATACTGTAGCACCTAAGTTCTCCGAAATAAACCTTAGTGGTACGAAAGTACGTGAATTAGTAATCTCTGCCGCAACATCAATTATCACCTTATCACCATTTACATAAGTCTCATTAGAGCCGATCTTTAAATAAATCTCTGTGGTATCACTCTTTGTGGTCACCGATTTCTCATCAGGATTCCAAATAACTTCCGCTCCTAATGCTTCTAAAATTCCTCTAAATGGTACAAGTGTTCTTCCTTCTTTTATGTATGGCTCTACGTCAAATGTAAGCTTTTCACCGTTTAGTAGTATCGTTATTGCGTTTGTGTTTTGTTGTGATGCGTTAATTATTTGTACATTGGATAGTAATAAGCAGGTAATTAAGCTAAAAATAAGCACCGAAAAAAAACCTTTTTTTCTAATCATCTCTCTACTCCCCCTTTTATAATTAAATTTTATCATAATGGCAAATATTATGCAATAATACAACTTGTATAATTTTATTTTTTCTTTACATAATTGTTCGTAAAATCTTCATAAAAAAAAGACCCTATAACGTTTAGAGTCTTTTTCAGTATTTTAGATAATTCCAAATAACTTGTCAATTGCAGTTTCAAAAAATTTGATACGATGGAATTGTGACTTGAATACTGTATAGGTTATTTTTCAAAACCACCTTATCTATTTCTCGGTTCTATAATCAACTTTATTGCTGTCTTTTCTTCGCCATCAATTATAACCTCTGTAAATGCCGGTATGCATATTAGTTCTAAGCCGGACGGGGCAACAAAACCTCTTGCAATTGCCACTGCTTTAATAGCTTGGTTTAAAGCTCCGGCACCAATAGCTTGAATTTCAACGGCACCCTTTTCCTTTATAAAACCTGCAATCGCTCCCGCAATAGAGTTTGGACTTGATTTTGCAGAAACTTTCAATATATCCATATATTTGTTACCCCCTTCTACTTTATAATTATATATTCTATGTCAGGGTAACAAAATCCTCTTTTTCTACATAATGTGACTAAGAGAGTTTCAAAAAAATACATACTATCTTTTATTTTGCCTAAAATCATTTATAATAAAAGCTACTCTAATACTTCATTTATTCGTTCAATCTTCATTGTCTTTCCCGTTTTTTCATCAACTTGGAGATATACAGCATTAAACTGAACAGATCCATGGGCAATTTCAAACCTATTAGGCATATGGGTAATAAACTTATTTATTACTATATCTCTATTAACACCTATAATACCTTCATGAGGGCCTGTCATTCCAACATCTGAAATAAAAGCCGTTCCGCAAGGAAGTATTCTTTCATCTGCCGTCTGAACATGGGTGTGAGTACCCAAAACGCAACTCACCCTTCCGTCTAGATGCCAAGCTAAAGCACATTTCTCCGATGTTGCCTCGGCGTGAATATCTACTAATATAACTCTAGCTTGGGATTTAAGCTCTATCAATTCTCTTTCTGCTGCTTTAAAAGGACAGTCTATGCTTTCCATATATATTCTTCCCATAAGGTTTAAAATGCCTATTTTACCCTTATCATTTGATATCACAGTACTTCCTTTGCCCGGAAGCTCTTCTGGATAATTAGCCGGCCTTACTATGCAATCATCGGAATCAATAAAATTTGTGATTTCCCTTTTTGACCATGTATGGTTTCCAAGTGTTATTGCATCAATTCCTGCACTATACAAATTTTTTGCCACTACATACGTAATGCCTTTTCCACCTGCCGAATTTTCACCATTTGCTATACAAAAATCAATCTGTCGATCCCTTTTTAATCTTTGTATCATTTCTTTTGCGGCTTTTCTTCCCGGATTGCCTACAATATCACCAATAAACAAAATGTTCAATGCTGTAAATCCTCCATTTCTGTTATAACTCTAATGCAATACGACTATTAATGCTATTCGAATTTTTCGAAACTCCAGTTGTTAATTTCTCATTTGGTTTTGCATAAAAAACTTCTATATAGCATAAAAAGCGTGATATCACGCTTTTTATACTAATCATATCAAAATATAATTATTTTGCATAGTCAATAAATCTTGTTTCTCTAATTACATTTACTTTAATTTGTCCAGGATAATCCAAGTCATTTTCAATTTTCTTAACAATGTCTCTTGCAACTAGGCTGATTTCGTTATCAGGTACCTCTTCGGCTTTAACCATAATTCTAACTTCTCTTCCTGCCTGAATTGCAAAACACTTTTCAACCCCTTGGAACGAATTTGCAATCTCTTCTAGTTTCTCAAGTCTCTTAATATATGACTCTAGAGATTCTCTTCTCGCTCCCGGCCTTGCAGCTGAAATTGAATCCGCCGCCTGAATTAAAACTGCAACAATTGTTGTAGCTTCAACATCACCGTGGTGTGAAGCAATTGCATTTATTACATCAGTACTTTCTTTGTACTTCTTGGCAAGATCAGCTCCAATTGTCACATGCGAGCCTTCAACCTCATGGTCTACAGCCTTACCTATATCATGCAACAAGCCTGCTCTCTTTGCTAAGGTAACATCTCCCCCAAGTTCCGCAGCCATTATTCCAGCCAAATGGCAAACTTCAATGGAATGGTTGAGTACATTTTGTCCATAACTGGTTCTATACCTCAATTTACCCAACAATCTCACAAGTTCGGGGTGTAATCCATGTACACCTGTTTCAAAGGTAGCATTGTCACCTTCTTGACGAATGGTGGTTTCAACTTCTTTTTTAGCCTTATCCACCATTTCTTCAATTCTTGCCGGATGAATTCTTCCATCTAATATCAGTTTCTCTAAAGTAATTCTGGCAACTTCTCTTCTTATCGGATCAAATCCTGACAATATAACTGCCTCTGGAGTATCATCGATAATCAAGTCAATTCCCGTCAACGTCTCTAAAGTCCTGATATTTCTTCCTTCACGTCCGATAATTCTACCCTTCATTTCATCATTAGGAAGTGGAACAACCGAAACTGTGACTTCTGATACATGGTCAGCCGCACATTTTTGTATAGAATGAGCGATTATGTGCTTAGCCTTACCATCAGCTTCTTCCTTAGCCTTCTGCTCAAGGTCTTTAATGAGCATTGCCATTTCATGTTTTACTTCGTCTTCTACATTTCTAAGTAGTACGACTTTTGCATCTTCAACTGACATTCCGGAAATTCTCTCCAGCTCGTCGAGTTGCTGCTTTTGAAGCTCAACGGTTTTGTCATGAAGCACTTGAATTTCTTTGGTCTTTTTGTTTAGTACTTCATCTTTCTGCTCAAGTGCATCAACCTTCTTGTCCAAAGACTCTTCCTTTTGTACCAATCTTCTTTCCTGTCTCTGAATTTCGTTTCTTCTGTCTTTAATCTCCCTATCGAGCTCAACCCTGCTTTTGTGAATCTCTTCCTTAGCCTCAAGTAGCACTTCTCTTTTCTTGCCTTCAGCATTCTTCTGTGCCTCACTTATAATCCTTTTTGCTTCTTGCTCTGCACTACCAATTTCGGCTTCGGCTTTCATTTTTCTTTCTTCAAATCCTTTTTGGAATCCTTTTCGGGAAAATATTCCTGAAGCAACAATTATTCCAACTGCTGCGATTAGTAATCCAATTCCTAATCCAATTAAATATGGAATGGCACACACCTCCTAGTATTCAGTTTTCAATGGTCAAATTTCATAAAATCATAAATCGTAGGCACTTTTAGTACTTTTTTTATTTTAAACTCTTTTAAATTTTATGTCAAGATTGAATCTTAACAGCATACCTTATTATTCATTAAAAATTAGCTCAAAACATCTCTCTTAGTTAATTTATACCCTCTTGAGAAACAACACTAACACCATTATTCATTTCTATCCGGTACCACAAATCAGCCATTTCGCTCAAATGTCTGTTATGTGTTACCATTATTACCTGCCTGTTAAACATTTGAGTAACCTGTTTTAAAAACTCAGCAACTTGATTTATATAATCTTCACTTACATGTTTTGCAGGCTCGTCTAAAATAACGGGTCCTTTGTTGTCAAGATTACTACACTCTAGCATAGCAATTCTTATTGCAAGTGATATTATATCAATTACTCCTCCACCTCTTGCTTCCTGAGGCTTTGTTTTTATTTCGGTACCTCCGTATTTGCTGACAACATAAAACTCTGCTTCAGGCCTTCCCCTAACTTCATTGATCTCAATCTTAAACTCTAAGCTTGAATCAAATATGTACTGAAGACAATTAGTAACCAAAGCTTCAATCTGTATTCTAGACTGTTCTCTTGCAAATTCAGATACCTTCTGCAAAAGCACCTTAACTTTTTCCAATATGTCTATATTATCCAAAGCTTTTTGCAGGGACTTTTCCAAACTAGTTTTTTGCTCTATAAGCTGCTCTCTTTTACCCTTTTGATTGTAAAAATGTATTTTTGCCTCTTCATGTCTTTTTTTAATTTTTTCAAGCTTTACTTGATAATCTTCAATTACGCTTTTTTCCAATGTTTATCACTTTCCTTCAGAATGATCAATAGCTGCTCTTACTGTGTTTTTCATAAGCATTGCAATAGTCATCGGTCCTACACCTCGTGGTACAGGTGTAATGGCAGAAGCTACACTACTTGCAGACTCAAACTCAACATCCCCCACAAGCTTTTTGTTCTCAAGGCGATTCATTCCCACATCAATAACAACAGCTCCCGGCTTTATGCTACTTCCCTTAACCATTTCGGGCTTTCCAACAGCTACAACTAATATATCGGCTCTTTTTATTACTTCCTCAAGGTTTTTTGTTCTTGAGTGACAAATAGTCACCGTACCATGTTCTGCTAAAAGTAGCATGGACTGAGGTTTTCCTACTATATTACTTCTTCCTACTATTACACATTCCTTCCCAGCAACTTCAATACCCGATTCTTTAATAAGCTCCATTACCCCTGCCGGAGTACATGGTAAAAACTTCGGGTTCCCGGTCATTATTCTGCCTACATTTTCAGGGTGAAAAGCATCAACATCCTTAGAACTGTCGATAGTAAGAATTATTTTCTCTTCGTCAATATGCTTAGGAAGTGGAAGCTGAACGAGTATTCCATCTACCCTGTCATCATTGTTTAACTTCTCAATAAGCTCAATAAGCTCTGCTTCACTGACACTTTCATCTAAGGCATACTCAAAAGATTCTATTCCTATCTCTTCGCATGACCTTTTCTTTGAATTCACATATACCCTTGAAGCAGGATCATTCCCAACTATTACAACAGCTAATCCGGGATGAATATTTTTCTTTTTAATTTCATCAACCGTTTGCTTTAATTCCCCTTTTATTTTTGTTGCCAATTCTTTACCATTTAATACCCTTGCACTCATTTTTTATCTACCTTTCTTTAATGATTTTTATCACGATTACCATTTTATTTTATTAAGCTTTTATTGTCAATTTTTTCGATAAGGGAGTTTCAAAAAAATACATATTCAATAATTTAGGCACAAATCCCTTCATACTTTTAAGATTCCAATAGGAACATTATTTTGCTATGCAAAAAATGGCATCAAATCTTTTGAAACGACCGTTGCTTATATTTTTCTCGAAAAACATTTTACATTATTTAATCTTTATTTTCGAGAAAGAATATACATCTGACTATAAAAGTAAAAAAGATATAATGTAATAAACTTTTTGACTTTTATATAGTTATTATTTGATCTTGATAATTAAAATCTTTTTATAGCATATTATGGAACGAGCTTTGCGTAGCAAAACAACCATCTCCAGAGCTTTAGTTCTTAAGACAATATGTTACAAAATTAAAACTTCGCCTATCCCTTAGTCCTCTTCTTTTTGCCTTTGCCAACTGTATTTTTTCATAATTTTACTTCTAGCTGTTTTTTGCTTTTCTTTATTTATACCTCTCTTTTTATCAGCACTATTTTTTTCTTTTTTCTTTCCCTTTATATCGTTATCCATTTTATTTCTACTCGTATTACTGTTCTTTCCTGTATTAGTTTTTGTATTAGTTTTTGTATTAGTTTTTGTATTTCCCTTTTTTCCTCTAACCTTAGAATTTATGCCCTTGTCTTCATTCTCCTTTGAAAAATCATTTCTACCCTTTCTCAAAGGTCTTATAAGGCACTGTTTCCCAAATCCTATCAAATCTTCTCTATTTGCAGTTTTAAGTGCCTCATATACAAGCCTGTAGTTTTCCTTCTTTCTGTACTGAAGTAATGCCCTCTGCATAGCCTTTTCTTTGGGAGTTTTGGGAACATAAACTTTTTTCATTGTCCTAGGATCAATTTCTGTGTAAAACATGCAGGTTGATAACGTCCCCGGTGTTGGATAAAAATCCTGAACTTGCTGAGGCGTATAATTCATTTCTTTTAAATATAATGCAAGATCAATTGCAGCATTAAGATCACTTCCAGGATGGCTTGATATCAAATACGGAACCAAATACTGTTCTTTATTTATCTTCTTGTTTATGTCATAAAACTTTTTTACAAATCTGTCATATACCTTCCTTGAAGGCTTGCCCATTTTTTCTAAAACCCTATCTACCACATGCTCCGGAGCAACTTTTAGTTGACCACTGACATGATGTTTACAAAGCTCATAGAAAAACTCATCATTTTTATCTAGCATAAGATAATCATACCTTATTCCCGAACGAATAAAGACTTTTTTTATCTCTGGAATCTCCCTAAGTTTTTTTAATAAAGATAAATACTCACTGTGATCGACTATAAGGTTCTTGCAAGGCTCAGGAAAGAGACACTGTTTTTCTTTACATGCTCCCTTTGTATTTTGCTTTTTACATGCCTTATTTCTAAAATTTGCCGTAGGACCTCCTACATCATGTATATAACCTTTAAAATCAGGGAGCCATATGATCTTTTTTGCTTCATTTATAATTGAATTCTGACTTCTCTTTTGAATAATTCTTCCCTGATGAAAAGTTATTGAACAAAATGAACAACCACCGTAGCATCCCCTGTGACTGGTTATACTAAACTGCACCTCATTTATAGCAGGTATTCCCCCTTCTTGCTCGTACATAGGATGATACGACCTCTCATAGGGCAGTGAATATACTCTGTCCATTTCCTTTTCACTCATAGGCATAATAGGAGGATTTTGTACAACATATCTATCAGTATGTTTTTGAATTAATGTATCTCCTGTGTATGGATCCTGTTCTTTATATTGAACTAAAAAAGCTTTGGCATATTCCTTCTTGCTATCCTTTACCTCTTCAAAGGATGGAAGAATAGAAATGTTTTTATTTTCTAGATCATTTCCCATAAAATCCTTTATATCTTTTGGTAAGCTTTCAAGTGCTGCAAGATATGATGTTCCTCTTACATCTTGAATCTCATTTATTGCCTCTCCATCTTTTAATCTTTTGGCAATCTCCAAAAGGGGTTTTTCTCCCATACCATAAATTAATAAATCAGCCCTTGAATCTACTAATATTGACCTTCTAACCTTATTATCCCAATAGTCATAGTGGGCAAATCGCCTTAAACTAGCTTCAACCCCTCCAATTATAATTGGTATATCTTTAAAAACTTCCCGTATTTTATTGGTATAAACAATAACGGCCCTATCAGGTCTTTTATGCGCTTTACCACCAGGGGAATAAGAATCATTGCTTCTTGTTTTCTTGCTTGCTGTATAGTGGTTTACCATTGAATCTATTACTCCTGATGATATAAGCACCCCCAGTTTAGGACGTCCTAACATCTTAAAGTCATCATTAGTTTTCCAATCGGGTTGAGCCACAATTCCTACTCTATATCCTTCACTTTCTAGTAATCTTGTTAATATGGCATGTCCAAAACTTGGATGATCAACATACGCATCACCACTTATATATAAAAAGTCCAGTTCATCCCATCCTCTATCTTCCATATCCTGTCTTGTTACTGGTAAAAAACCCATTAAGTCACATCCAATTTCTAATTTTTTTATCTATACCTTTTAATATTTTCAGATTTTTTAAACGCCAATTGACCAGTTATTTTTTTGGAATCACTTAATTCAAATAATTTTAACTTTCAAAAAAATTATCTTAGGCTCATAACTATAAATTTTTAAGTTAAGGGTACAAATTAGTGATAATTATATTTTATAACTAACATTAAGGTTGTACCTGCCTCGTTTTAGTGCCAAATGTCTCCATTCGAAGACCTTCGCATAGAATCTGTAAGCCTCGGCTTGATAATTTTTCGCCGCGTATCAAGGACATCGTGTCCTATACGCTAAAAATGCCATCCGTGGCATTTTTGCTTCAAATTATCAATCCTTCGGCTACAGCTTCTAATGCTCAGGTCTAAGAATTACGTCATTTGACACTAAAACAAGTTCTACCTTTAATTAGGTTTTTAATTCCATGTTTTTTGTATTCCTTATTCACTAATCTTTTACATCTACTAGGTGTTTTATAAATTCCTATACGCCAAGAAATAATATACCTACAACTTTATGTCTCAACCTCAGTTTTCATATTCATTTCTTGCCAATCCTGCTTTGAAATCAAAACCTGCCTTGGCTTACTGCCTTCAAATCCACCAACAATACCTCTTTCTTCCATCTGATCTACAATTCTTGCAGCTCTTGCATAACCCACTTTAAATTTTCTCTGTATTAATGAAACCGATGCCTGTCCTGCATCCACCACCAATTCAATGGCCTGTGGTAAAATTTCATCACTATCTTCAGAAGAGGTTGCTGTTTTTTGCTTTTCACTGTTTATCTCCTCAATTATATCCTCATTATAATCAGCATCACCCTGAGCCTTAATAAAATCAACAACACTTTCTACTTCCTTATCCGATACAAAAGTCCCCTTAACCCTTATGGGTTTTGGTTCTCCTACTGGGTAAAACAGCATATCCCCCTTACCAAGAAGCTTTTCCGCCCCGGACATATCCAGTATAGTTCTAGAATCCACCTGTGACGAAACTGAAAATGCAATTCTTGAAGGTATATTGGCTTTAATAATCCCGGTTATAACATCTACAGACGGTCTCTGTGTTGCTATTACAAGGTGCATACCAGCGGCTCTTGCCATCTGTGCAAGTCTACATATTGCATCCTCCACATCATTTGGCGCAACCATCATTAAGTCTGCAAGCTCATCAATTATTATTACAATCTGAGGCAAAGGCTCTTCACCATCATCGGGTTTTACTATTGCATTATACCCTTTCATGTCTCTTACACCTTTATCTGCAAAAAGCTTGTACCTGTTTTCCATCTCTTGTACAGCCCAATTCAAAGCCCCAGCCGCCTTTTTTGCATCGGTAACCACCGGAATTAATAAATGGGGTATACCATTATATATTCCCAATTCAACAACCTTGGGGTCAATCATAAGTAGCTTTACTTCGTCCGGATTTGCTTTGTATAAAAGACTTACAATTATACTGTTTATACACACACTCTTTCCTGACCCCGTAGCCCCCGCAACCAGTAAATGCGGCATCTTTCCTATATCAGCGACCTTATTCTGCCCTGAAATATCCTTACCAAGGGAAAATGCAAGCTTAGATGAATCGTCCTTAAATTCTCTCGACTCAATAACCTCTTTTAAAAACACTGCTTCCATCTCTTTATTAGGTACTTCAATACCAATTGCAGCTTTACCAGGAATAGGTGCCTCGATTCTTACCCCCGACGCTGCAAGATTTAACGATATATCATCAGAAAGATTAACTATCTTACTCACCTTTACACCAGGACTCGGCTGAAGTTCATAACGTGTAACTGCAGGTCCCCTGCTAACGTTTATAACCTTTGCCTCAACACCAAAGCTATTTAAAGTTTCTTCAAGTTTTTTTGCTCCTCTTAATGCTGCATTTCTAAAGTTTGTAGAATTACCCGAATCTGATACATTGTCTTGTAAAAGAGCTATATCAGGATATTTGTACTCAATATTTGCTTTTGGTCTATCGCTTATTTCCCTATCTACCGAATCCTTAATCTTTTCCATCTCATCAGCGTGAGACACCTTCTTTTTTACCTCTTTTACAATAGGTTCTTCAAGCTCTTTTTCACTTTTAGCATCATTTATCTCAAGCTTTACAACTTCACCTTTTTGATCTTTAAATTTCTTTTTATTTCCCTTTAGATCATTTGAACCTTTTTTCAAAGTAAAATCAAGCACCTTATTTTTCTCAAGCTTTTTACCGTTCATTACAATATCAGGTTCAAACTCATCACGCTTTTGTTTTGCTAATTCAGAAGTCTTTATACTCTCTTTTACCCTTCCAAATCCACCAAACAAAGCATTTTTTAAACTAATGAACAAACTTGCTATAGAAATATTAGTAAGTAAAATTATATCAATAACACCTACGGTACTTAAAATAATAATGGTACCTAAATTTTGAAACAGCAACAAAAAAGGAATACTCACTAATCCACCTAATACTCCTCCACCTCTTATATCGGTTCCATCAATATAGAATTTTTGTAAGTAATTCATTTTACTCATATTAATATAATCTTCTGGTCTATAAAATCCGGTCTGTATTAATGCTGACAACAATAATAAAAGTACAGATATATACAATAACTTTGTATTTACAATATCACTATTCTTTTTGAAGACTACCATTATACCATATACAATTAGAATTATTGGAATAATAAATCCAACAGGCCCTGTAAATCCCAAAACAAAACTCTTCACCCACTCACCAAAGATACCTATTGAACCTTTTAAATAAATACCTAATAATATTAAAACGCCAAATCCCACCATTAGTATACCAATAATTTCATGATTGTATTTTGCTATACCCTTTTGATTTTTCTTTAAATTCTTTTTTGAACTTTTCTTTTGTACCTTCTTGATCTTCACCTTTACACCCCCACATAAAATGTGTGAAAAACACTACTAACCTAATATAACACATTTTCTTTATTTTTTCTATATAAGGTGATTTCAAGGGTGTATTTAATCATCGTGATACATATTATTCCAATAACTAAAGCTCTGACGCTAAGAGAATGTAAAACTCGCTACGGGTCGAATCAAAACTCGCTACGCGAAGAAAAGGGATTCGACTAATCCTTCGCTTCGTTAACATTCTCTAAGCCTCTACGCAGATGTTATTTCCATAATATGTTCACAATTAAAATATGCACCCTGATTTCAAAAAATTTCTGGTCAATTTCGTTTCAAAAAATAAGATTTACATTTTTTGCTTTGCAAAATAATGTTCCTCTGTTTTGAAATTTTGAGGTTCCATGATGCAATTTGTGATTTAAATGTTATATAGGTTATTTCCTTAACTCGCTAACCCTTTCAATTATGCTGCCTGGCATCAATTTAGGATTCAAATATGCTTTTGGACATGTACTTATAGTCCTGTTTATCCTGCATTTATTCTCTGTAAGAGGTGTTACCTCAACTCTCTCGCCTTCATACTCAATTTCATTTGAATAAAAGTCTTTCTCGTTATATTCACTAAATACAACCTCTACAGGAATTATAGAATAAAGAACCAATATAATCACTCCCTCTATTATCTTTCATTTACTTTCATTTTCGCCTTTCTTTTTTAATTCAATTAACTCATACAATTTATCTAGTGCTTCATAAAGACCTCCTGTTCCATCTATTAGCCCTTGTTTTACTGCTTCCTCGCCAAACAAAATTGTTCCAACGTCATTTGCCATCTCCCCAGTTTCTAGCATAAAACCTTTAAAAGTTTTACTAGATATCTTACTATTCTTGGTAACAAACTGCACAACCCTCTCTTGCATTTTATCAAAATACTCAAAGGTCTGTGGAACTCCTATTACCATTCCATTCAATCTAATAGGATGAATTGTCATTGTAGCAGACGGTGCTATAAATGAAAATTTTGTAGACACTGCCATGGGTACGCCAATACTATGTCCGCCTCCTAATACAAGTGATACTGAAGGTTTTGACATGCTTGCAATCATTTCAGCTATAGCAAGTCCTGCCTCAACATCACCTCCTACAGTATTTAAAACAAGTAGCAATCCATCTATATCCATACTTTCCTCAATCGCCACCAATTGAGGTATTACATGCTCATATTTTGTGGTTTTATTTTGAGGCGGAAGTACAACATGTCCTTCTATCTGTCCAATAACAGTCAAACAATGAATGTTTCCTTTTTTATTTGAAATTTTTGTTTTGCCAAATTCTTTTATTTCGTTTATTTCTTGCTTACTTCCACTATACAAATTTTTTTCAAAATCTGAAGACTCTTTGACTTTGTCCTTGTTCTCAATACTCAAATCACCACATCCTTATAGTTTTATCACTATTAGTATTGATACAATTGATAAAATTATTACAGTTATTTAACAATATATTTTAATTTTTTAAAGTACAAGTATTATTAATATAATCTCAATAACACTTGTTAAATAGAATTTCAGAAATTAAATATAATATGATTTTTAATTTTTAATAGTAGATTCTGTTACAAAAAAGAATAAAATATTCAAATCAACAACTAAATTATACATGCTTCATCAACAAAAATCATAGAATTTTTTAGTTTTGTAACAGACTCTAATAAATTAAACTTTTTTTAAAATATAAATAAAAGAAGACTTTATGGACTAGCATAATCCAAAAAGTCTTCTTAATAATTATCAATTTTACAATATATCAAACCTTAATTTTTATCATTCTGTCTCTTATAAAACTCATTAAGCTTTATTCTTTCTATCATAACTGTGTCTGCTTCATTTTTTAATTTCACATAGTAGTCATAATAGTATACTTGCTCAACTCCAACCATCCCATTTGCTTGTAATACTGAAGCATCAAAAGATACAAAATATCTTTTATCCTTTGATGAATATCCTGGATGTACATCTACTTTAATATTTTCGATCTTATTAATTTTCTCCATATTAATTTGCAAAGGAAATGCATCATAGCTAAACTTTGTTTTATATTCCTGATCTATAAACAATGATTCCTTATCACTTACATTTAATGCACCCACCATGTTAAGAAAACTCTTAAACTCAACATCACTAGTATTCCACTTTGATTTAAACAATACCATTCTTTCCTTATCAAGCTTAATCAAGTTGTTGAATACTGCTTCAATTAAAGCTTTCTCAGAATCATATATTGCTTTTTCACTTTCATTTTCCAAATTCAAATAAGGTAATCTGTTCAAGAACTCATTATTTAGCTTAAATAACCTATTCTTAATGCCTGGTTTAGAATTTGCCTCTTTAACAGTTACTATTTTATATTCTCCACCTTCTAAAGCGACTTCAACATCATACTTAGCTTCAACTTTTATATACTCATACATATCCTCAGTCGGTGTGTTTCCTGTGCTATCATAAATTCCCGTTTCTTTATTATGAACATAATATTGATCAAATACAGTGTTTGGTAATGTTTTTGCCTTTAACTTCATTTTAATAAAGTAAAGGAAATTATCACCTGTCTTACCTATAAAACCAGAATCAATCACAGCTTTATTATCCTGACCCTTTATCAGTTCATAACCTACTATTGATAACCCGTTTATTTCCACCACTCTTGGTAAATGTATACCAATCTCAGGATTACCTATACCTTCGTCTAGAGTCCTTTTTGCAATAAAAGTCTTTAATTTCTCTGGAATATTCCCACTAACAACATTTTGTGCATAACTTTGAAAAGATTCACCATACACAGAGTCAAAATATTCACTAAGAATTCCCAAAACCTTTTTATCCTCTTCAACACTTGTCTCAGGTGTTTCTACTCCTGGTGGTTCTGGAGGAGGTCCATCATCCTTCTTAAATAATAAAGAACAACCTGTGTTTGTCACCATTAATGCAATCAATGAAGTAATTGCTATTAGTTTTAATTTCTTATTCATTAAATCCACCCCATAATTAGAATATGTCGTATAAAGGAATACCATTATCTTCAAACTTTTTTAATAAATTTATCCTTGCAAATTTATTCAAATAATTTAACTTTTCTCCTGAATATGTACTAGGAATTAAATTAGCTCCTCTAGTAGTTTTTTCTGCTTCATCTATAACCTTATTCATACCATCCACATTAAATTTTTCACCATACTCTCCAGTTAAACCAAGGAAAAAATCAATATATGGTGGATTTGTAAAATTCGATAGACCTGCTACAGCTTTTACTGCTGCATAATCACCATCATCCATATTTCCAACATCAGTAGCATCTTCTATAATTTTAGCTTCTGGTATAAAATCAATGTCACCATCACTATCTTTATCTTCATATCGACCATCGCCAGCTACAATAACTGAACCATAAATACTAGCTCCGTCTTCTAAAATCAACTTTCCTGCCGTCACTATTATTCCATTAAATGTACCACTTACACTTATATGAACATCTGGATCTTTATTAGTAATTATAAAGTATTTGTTATCATCGTTAAAACTACCTCCTGGAGCTTTTGCAGCATTTCTGCTGTCATTACATACATCGTAAATATCAATTGATTTTCTTGTAAGAAAAAGCTCTGAAACATCGTAAGTACCATCTGGAAAATCCGGATCTCCATTTATTATTGGTAATATATAAGCTGACGCACCTTTTGCATCTATTTTTTCAAATAACTCATCAAATTCGTTTAAATCCTGAGCAATCCATTCGTCTCCCAAATACTGTCTTCCAGCAAATCTCTCTGTTTTATTTAGTAGTTCCGTTTTAACAACTCCTAACAAACCATTTTGTGCTTCATCAAGCGCCTCTCCTGTTAGACCTTCTGAAGGATCGACAGATCTACCAAATAAATCATCAAAAACATTAGTGCCATCAACATCATCCCAATAATCCTCATCAAATCGAGGGGTATTATCATCATCTCTAAATACGTTATCTATTATATATGAACCTAACGGATTAGGATTGCTAGTAATATTCTTTACATAATAATCAGAGATGTATGTATCATCTTGATACACTAATTCTAAACCTGCCCCCAGTGGATTTGAATAAATTTTGTCACCATTTGCAACCATTTCATAACTTGAAAATCCCCGTAAATCGGCTGGCGCAGATTTGTCGTAAATATCACTCTTAATACTATTCAACCATGAATTAATTTCTGTACTTTCATCAAATGATACATCAAAAGGATTAAATATATCAAACACTTGAAACTGGTTAAACTCACAAATAATATCACCTGAATTAAATCTAATATCTTTATGATATTCTATTGGATCATATGGATCAACATTCCAACCTGAAAAAAATTTGTAATGAGGGATGCCCTCAGTATCATTATATGCTATTGATGCATCCTCAATTGTTCCAATAGCCTGACCTATATTAGGCCCCTCAGTGTAAAGCTTAAAAGTTGATCCTCCTAATATAACATCTCCACCAATTGAAACTCGAGACTTTTTAGACTCAGGAGATAGTTGCTGATGTATTATAGCACTATTTACTATAGCACTTGATTCATCATGGTTAGATGTAGTTCCACCTTCTGATAGGCCAAAATAACTACCATTTACAGCAATAACTGATTCTCCTCCATTTATCTCTATATCATCAAAGGTATACGCGTTCCTTAACACAGCTATCGCATCTTTGTTTGCAAAAGATTGAATACATTGTGCTATAGCATCTTTAAAAACATATATGCTACTTTCATCCTCAATATCACTATATGGTCCTGTCCTTATGAAACTTCTACTATAGGCATTTCCATATATATTTAAATAACCTTTGTTTTTCGCATATATACCACCATAGTAATATTGGTCTTGCAAATTTGTTTCTTTTGGATATGAACCAAATACAAACACATCTCCTTTTACTTTAACAGGTGCACTAGGATTATTACTTACAAAAAAGTCGCCTACTGAATACACAGCACCCTCTAATTGATTTGATAGTTTTGGTAAATCTACCATAAATTCTTTTACTTGATATACTAACTTATTAGACGTATTGTATGGTTTTGAATATGAAAAATTCGACTTACCTTTTATACCAATTTTCAATTTTACCTGATCTGGTGTAGCAGGATCAAACTCTACATCTACCAATTCTAAAGGTCCTTGCCACAATACTTCAGCTGAATTATCAGCATTTAATCCTGTTACTGAACTATTTTTATCAATAACATCAATATATTGACTACCGAATATAGTAGTATCTATTTTACCCATAATATGAGTTCCATAATCTTTTAATATAGCAGCATCTCCAGTATTTACAACACCAAAACCATCCCCTATTCCTGGTACAACTATTTCCTTTTCAATTTGTGTTGCCCAGTTCTCTATAGCTGACTCTCCTGCATAATATGCATAATCAATATTTTGGTGGCGTTTTGTTAATACTAGTGTATGCATTACTGATTCAAGCAAAATAGCACACAAAAGAACTAAAGCTGTCATTATTATCATAACTGCTACTAAAGTCATTCCTTTTTTATTTCTTAATATCTTTCTCACCAAATCCCCCCCTCTTTAAATATCTTGAGGTTTTATTTTAAAGCTTAACAGCTACCTTTATCTCGTTTAACAACTTTTCACTATCATAGTCATAAATCATTATAACCACATGATGCACATTCTCATAGCTAGGATTATAACACTCATTGTAACAATATTCTAGTTTATACTTATATTTCTTACTTTCAACAATAGTCGGACCTACTGTTTTATTAATCTTCAAAAATGACGGCGAAGTATATGTTGAAGCTTTATTAATATCTTTTGAATATTCGTTAATAATGTCACGAAAATGATCAGAATTCCCATCAACAGGTTCTAAAGTATCTATAGTAGAACCATCACTTGCTTCTAATACTTCGTCTCTAATAAATCCATCCGTAACTATTTGCTTTACAGTTCTTGTTATAGCATTTATCTCATTTTGCTTATCTACCTTTTTTGCATACAATTGAGTATTCATAAATGCAGTCATAATGGGAACTGTTAAAACACCTAAAATAGCTAAAGCTATCATTACCTCTAATAAAGACATCCCAGATTTACTTTTAATAAGCTTTTTCATATAAATCACACCTATACAATGTAAACTTTTTCAATATCACTTCTACTTACTATTAAATTACCGTTGCGATCTTTTATATTTACTCTATTTACCTTATCTGTCAAATTCAAATCAACTCTTTTACCTGAATTGTTAATTATCTGAATATCAGTAGATAAATTTCTATTTTCTGGTATATCTAAATTAAAATCAGCTGCTACATACATATTTACTCTATCACTGTTTATTAATCCTCTGAGGTCATAATTATTTCCTAAATCATCTAAAACACTCAAATGATAATCATTTCCACTAAAAGTTATCTTGACTTCAGTTTTGTTTTTAGGTTTTAATTTTATTGGATACTGATTTCCTACTGCTTTAATTATAAAATTCTGCCTAGCAAGTAAAAAACTCCTAAGTTGTATATCTATATGCTTACCATTTTCAACAACTTCCCTTATAGGTCCCGACGAACCAGTACTTGGTCTTCTTGTTGAGCCAGATCCATTGTCATTTGTACTGACAGTATTTGACTCGGGAACAAATATAACACCGTCTCCCTCACCATAGGTATTAAATCTTTTTCTACTATATTCATTCACCTTATTGATATCAGATAAATTCAATGAAAATAAATTCACTTGCATCTGTATTACAAACTCATCATCTGCATTTGGAATCGCATTTGGAGGCATCTGTTCATTCTGTATTGTAGATCCAACTGGAGTCATATGAAACAGAACAATCTTTACCTTTCTTGTTCCACCTTCAATGTAATTTATTAAGTTCATAGCTTTTGAATAAGCCATACTTGCCGAAAAATCTATTCCAAACTCGTAATATTCTGTTTGAGTTTCTTTTGACACATTTTTCTTAGGAACTCCGACAGTTATTTCAGTAATCTTATTGTCAAAATGTTTTGCTAACTTGTCGATATATTCAATATTATCAGATATATTTGATGCACTCATCAAATACTCTTCAAGTCTCTCGTCTTGAACTTTTTTAATTTCAAGATTACGCTCAAGAGTCGGTAAATTTATTAAATCCTCATCTAGTGCAGCTTTTTTCTTTTCTGCATTCTCTATTTTTGTGTTGATAGATTCAAATTCAGCCATGGCATCTACTAATACAAAATTATAATAAACTAATCCGTAAAGAATTAAACCTATAAGGGTTAGAATCAACGCATCTCTTTTACCTTTAGACATGTTAATTACCTTCCTTTCTGCCGACGCTTAGTGTTAAATTAAATTTGTTATCCTTTTCAATGGTCACATTATTTACAATTTCAATAAAATCAAGTCTTTGTATTTTTGATACTAGTTCTGCTAATGCTATATTACTATCTACTTGCCCAGCAATTCCTAAATTTGTTCCTGAGTATTCCATTTTACTTATACTACAACCTTCAGGAACTACACTTTTTACTACAACTAAAACTTCATTTATTGGATAGGCTTCTAAATCAACAGTATTCATTACATCATTTTTCGAATTAATTGTCCCACTAACTGCAGCTATATCTTTTTTTACCTGCTTTACAGGATCATATTTAGGATCTGCAATCTCATCCTCTATCTTTGATAAAGTAGTTTCAAGATGCCTTGTATAGACTGTTGGAGCAGCTAAAGATGCACCAACAAACATTAATATAAATATTAAAACAACAATAGCTTTTATAGACACACCTGATTTCGGTTTGTCAGGTGCATAACTGGTTGTAGACTTTATATCTTCTGGTAAAAGATTTATATCCTTCATACTAATCCCCCTCAATATTTATGGCTTAATAATTTCTAATTGTTTATATCTAACAGAAAACTCTGTAATTATATTCTCATTTACATTTCTTCCTCTATACTTCTTGTTATTTAATTCTTTAGGTCTTATTGAAAGTATGAATCTTTCTGATGTACTATCTACATCAAAATAACTATTACCTATATCTAGATTATTTATGACCGTATCAAATGTAACCGTATTATAAGATGCTGTTGCACCCACATATAGCTTCAATGAATCGGAATCAAATTTCCACGCCTTCGGCTCCCTCGTTGGTGTATCTGAAAATTCAAACTTAACCATTTCAATTTTATTATCGCCATCTTCATCATATAAGGTAAGCTTTTTAGCTTCCTCAAAATCCTGCCTTATAAGTCTAGAAACTTCTATAACTGTGTACTGCTGATCTAAGTATTTTGTTGTAGTGGAATAGTCTTCAATCCCGAACACCATAATATAAAACATTAAAGGCGATAATATACCTAATAAAGCTATTACAATTAGTAATTCAGTTAGAGAAAATCCTTTTCTATTTTTTATCAACATGTCAATCACCCAAACTTTCTCTGGCCGGCTTTTGACCGGCCAGATTAAAAGTATTAAATCTTAATTAATTGTAATTGTATTTTCGCCTGTTTCACCCTCTAGAACAGGTACAACAGTGGCATTTAACCTATCTTCAAATATTTCAACATGATATCCACCATTTCCACTCCATTGAGGTGCAAAATCTGCTGAAGATGGGCTACCACCTGTTCTAGGATTGAGGTATGGTTCAAAAGTTTTATCAACTCCTGCAACATTAACTGTTTGTTCCGTTTGAAGTGCTAAAATAAGATCAGTTACTTCCAAACTAGTTCCAACAGTAGTTCCTCCTTCAGTTTCCATTTCCGATAAATCAGTGTCATTAGTATCTACCATGTAAGCAACTAGTGCTTTTTGAATATTACCTGCCTGTCTTTCGTCCGCATTCTTCTTACTGTTAGCAAGAACACCTGAGAACATACTGAACGCAATTACCGCTAAAACACCCATAATAGCTATAACAATCAAAAGCTCAATAAGTGAAAATCCTTTTTGGTTCTTTAACATTTTTTTCATACTTAACCCTCCTATGGTTTTTCTTTTTTTTATTATACTGCTTACCTAACACTATCCTATTCTTTAAAAGCAACAATTTGAAATCCCCCCCTATACCTTTTTAGAATAAGATTCTGTCGTAAGCAAAACTTTCTAAAATTGTGCATTTTCATAAATACTTAACATCGGATAAAGTACACTTAGTACTACAAATGCAACTACAACTGCTAATATAATAGTCATAACTGGTTCAATAAATGCCATCAACTGAGTTATTGAAGTCTCAACTTCTTGATCGTAAAAATCCGCAGCTTTTTCAAGAGTAAAATCCAGACTTCCCGACTCTTCACCAATTCTTATCATTGAGATAAGAAGAGGTGGAAAAAATCTTGTTCCTATAAGCGGCTGGGTTAAACCTCTCCCCTTTTTAATTTCATCTATTACTACATCAAACTTTTTTTGAATAACAGCATTATTAAGTATTTTTTGCACTACCTCCATAGACTGTATAAGCAAAACTCCACTCGACATCAAAGTTCCAAGTGTACGTGATAGTCTAGATGTTATAATATTTCTTGTCACACTCTTTACAACAGGTAACTTTATTGCCAAATTTCCAAAAAACATTTTTCCACTTTCAGATTTAGTAAAAGCCTTTCCGCCCACAATTGCAACGATTACACCTAACAATAAAGCCCACCAGAAATTAACAAAAAAATCACTTATAGCAATCAATATTTTTGTAAATATAGGCAAAGGTACACCAAAACCTTCAAGTATCTCAACAAAAGACGGTACAACCCAAATCATCAAAACTACTATTACTAAAACTGCAATAACTGCAACAATGATAGGATATATAAGTGCCCCTCTAATCTTGGCATTAATAGCATTTTGGTTCTCAAACTGCCTTGCAAGCCTTTCAAAAACAATATCAAGCTGTCCACTTACCTCTCCTGCTTCAACCATACATATCATAAGCTCTGGAAAGATATCCTGATGCTTTCTCATCGAGTTTGACAACGAAATACCCTTTTGGATATCATCATATATGTCATTTAAACACTCTTTTAAAGTCTTATTAGTAGTTTGTTGCTTTAGAACATCTAAACATGTGGCAATAGGCACACCTGCTTGTAATACTATAGCAAATTGCCTGTTAAATATCGCCAAATCCTTAGTTGTTACCCTTTGCTTGAAGACTCCTATAGTACTAATGTCAGTCAAAGCATTTTTCTCCGTTATTTCGACAGGAGTATAACCTTTTTCCTCAAGCAGCCTTCTTAGCTCTTCTACGCTATCAATTTTAGTCTCACCTGAATACACTTTTCCTGCTTCAGTTTTAACCTTGTAGCTGTATACCGGCATTTTTCCAACCCCCAAGTAATCAACTGCATTTAATTTATATCAACATAAAACTAAATGCTATAATTCACAGAGTAATCTAAAACGAAAATTTAATGTAAATTTGAATTCAACTACGAAATGATACATGGTATATACGATATGGAATTTTGTATTCTTGGAAAATTATTGTGGAAGAAAAAACCAGAAAACATTGAAAATAGCAATAAAATCTTAAGATAAGACATATGTAACCCTCCCAATAAAAAATAAACTCCAAGAAAAATAATAACAAAATATCCTTTATTTCTTCTAATATCTAATAATTAATTTTTTATAAAACTTTTATTAATTATATTTTACATCATATTCAGCTAAATTGCTAGTACTTTTTTTACATTGATATCATTTTTCTCAAATTATCCATATCAACTGAGTACTGACAAGCACTTTCATAATCAATAAGCTCCTGCTTATAAAGGTCTGAAAGGCAAGAATCCATAGTATACATTCCAAACTGAGATCCTGTTTGTATACATGTATTTACCTGGTGTGTACGACTTTCACGTATTAAGTTTGCTATAGCCGGTGTCCACACCATAGTTTCGGTAGCAAGGACACGACCTTTATCATCGGCACGCCTTATCAACTGCTGAGATATAATACCTTGTAAAACAGTCGAAAGCTGAGTCCTAACCTGTGCCTGTTGGAAAGGCGGAAATACATCAATAATCCTGTCTATGGTCTTTGCAGAACCTATAGTATGTAGAGTCGACAACACAAGGTGACCGGTTTCAGCAGCGGTTAGTGCTGTAGAAATAGTTTCCTGATCACGCATCTCACCTATAAGGATAACATCAGGGTCTTCCCTTAGCACTGCTCTTAGGGAGTTAGAATAATTTTTGGTATCTGCACCAATTTCCCTCTGATTTACCACACTCTTATTATGTCTATGTAAGAACTCTATCGGATCTTCTATTGTCACAATATGACACTTTTTGTTCGCGTTTATGTGATTTATCATAGCAGCTAATGTTGTAGATTTACCATGTCCTGTCGGTCCTGTTATAAGTATAAGACCTCTTTGCTTCATACATAAATCATAAACCAATCCTGGCAATCCTAAATCTTCAATTTTAGGAACATCTTGAGGAATTGTTCTAAAAGCTATTGCACAAGTTCCTCTTTGCTTAAACACATTTACCCTAAAACGTGCAACTCCAGGAATAGCATAAGATGAATCCACTTCTCCTAAGTCCAAAAAAGTCTCGTACAATCTGCTGTTCAAACACTGTTTTGCCAATTCTACACAGTCATGAGGTGTAAGTATCGGTTCATCAAGATTTATCAAATCACCATGCAACCTTATTACTGGCGGAACACCAGCGCAAATATGCAGGTCAGACGCTCCGATATTTACTGCCTTTGTAAGAAACGAATTAAGTTCCATAAACTACATCCTCTCATCTAATCTTTTGAAAATGCTATTTTGAGCATTTCATCAATCGTAGTTGTTCCGTCTTTAACTAATCTAGTACAATTCATTCTTAATGTTTTCATGCCATTTTTGATAGCTGCATCTTTTATAACATCAGAATTTTCGTTTTTAGCAATCAGTTCTCTGATTTCTCTATCAACTTCCATTATTTCATATACAGCGATTCTACCTTTATATCCAATATCATTACACTCAGGACATCCCTTTGCTTTATAGATAGTAACATCCTCATCTTCAGAAAGCCCTAGAATATCTCTTGCAGTCTCATCTAATTCCGCTTCTTCCTTACACTTTGGACACAATCTACGAACAAGCCTTTGAGCTAAAACTCCAACAACAGACGAGGACATCAAGAAAGGCTCTATTCCCATATCTATCATCCTTGTAATGGAACTTGCTGCATCATTTGTATGCAGTGTACTAAACACAAGGTGACCTGTGATAGCGGATCTAGTAGCAATTTCAGCCGTCTCACCGTCACGAATCTCTCCTACCATTATTATATCAGGATCCTGTCTTAAGAACGATCTTAATGCTGCTGCAAACGTCATTCCCGCTTTAACATTAACCTGAACCTGATTTATCCCTTTTATAGTATTCTCCACCGGATCCTCTACTGTAAGTATATTAACATTAGGTTTACAAAGCTCTTTTAATGCAGTATAAAGCGTGGTTGATTTACCACTTCCTGTAGGACCAGTTACAAGAATAATTCCGTGCGGATTAGATATAATATTGTCAAATTTCTTCATATCATCCTCAAAAAATCCCAGCTGTCCTTTTGTAACATTAAATCCATCTTTATCCGCAATCCTCATTACTATCTTTTCGCCAAACATTGTAGGAAGTACCGACACACGTAAATCATAATTCTTATCTTCAATTGAAAGAGAAATTCTACCATCTTGTGGAACCCTCTTTTCTGCTATATTCAAACCACTTATAATCTTTATTCTAGCTGACATAGACGGCATAATCTTTATGTCATGTCTCATTATTTCAACAAGCTGACCATCAATTCTATATCTAACGAGTACACTATCTTCCTGAGGTTCAATGTGAATATCACTTGCTCTGCTCGCAATAGCTTTTTGAAATATTATATTTACCATTTTTACTATAGGAGCATTGTCAAGATTTGATACATCAACAATCTCCTCTTCTTCCTGTGACTCCTTAATTTCTACTGCAATCTTTTCATTTACTTTCTTTATTTCTTCATCTAAGTCTTCAATTTTCTTTCCGCCAGCAGAAACTTTCTTTTTACCCGACTTATTTTTATAATAAATATCTAGATATTTATTAATAGATTCTTCTTCTGCAAGACACGGTATAATCTCAAGACCTGTTGTTAGTCTTAGATCATCTATTGAAAATATATTCATAGGATCACTCATTGCAACTCTTAAAGTGCTCTCAGTTTTGGCTACTGGAATCAATTTGTGCATTCGTGCTATATTATAAGTGACCAGCTTTATCGCTTCCTCATCAATGTCTGCTGTGTCTAAATCAACAAACTTAACACCCATTTGTTTCTCTAAAAACTCATAAAGAGATTTTGTATTAATAAAACCTTCTTTTACAAGGATTTTCCCAATAAGTCCACCATCTTTAGATTGTATAGACAGCGCCTTGTCTAATTGATTTTGTGTAATAACACCTGCTCTAACAAGCAAATTGCCAATTTTATCTTTAAATAAACCATTTTCTGAATAATCATTACTAACAAAATCATCAGAATTTGTAGTTTGTGTATTAGTCATATCATCGATACCTAAATCAGGCAATTCAACATCTTGCTTAATTGAATTATAAGTACTATTATCTAAAAGCATGTCTTCCTTTTCTTTGACAGGATCTTGTTTTTGAGTTTCAGATGGTTTTTCAAGCTCTCCAATATCTGGTTTGCTTTCCTTTACTTTTATCTCTTCACCATAATACTCAACAATAAGCCTTTCAAGTTCTTTGCTGTCAGCAAGAACAGGCTTTATTTCCAAACCAGTTGCAAGGCGTATATCATCTATAGAAAAAATATCCGTAGGATCTTTCATAGCAACTGTCAAAACATTATTATCTTTTTCAATTGGTATAACTTTGTAGCGATGTGCGATATTTTTTGTTAGAAGACTAGGAACACTTGTATCTTTGACTCCTCCGGTAGATAAATCCACAAAATCTATGCCCATTTTAGTGGCATTTGCCTTCATAATATCTTTTGGGGCCACGAGTTCGAGATCTACAAGAACTTCCTCAATATCCCCTTTACTTTCCCTCTGGATGTCCCAAGCCCTTTTTAGATCTGTGATTTTCAAAACACCCATTTCCAAAAGTATTTCATCAATTCCTCTAGTATCTAATCCTACCATTTCGAACCCCCAAATAGTATTTGATTTTGTTACCCTTTATGTCCACTATAGTTTATTTATAAATTAAGGTAAAACTATATAAATAACCGATTAAACTGGAGCTTCAAAAAAATTAATTTGATGGGCTTTGTACCCAAAATATCGAATATGTATTTTTTGAAACTACCTAACAAGAAATCATTTATACTTTTAACTGAACTCGTATGCTAACTAAACTCACAACTAAATATTTAAAATACAGTTTAATTATCCTATTGTATAATGAAACGATATAATCTTATTGTATACTAAAGTTTATTTTTTGTGAAGTAGAAATTATTCATTTTATTTATATAAATATAAAAATATTTTTAAAATTCAAAAAGTTTAAATTTAAAAAACTCAAAACTAACCGGCTCCAAAAAAGCATTCTATTCATTATTTTAATTAAATTTTATGAAACCACAAATGATTATTTTTTTTTTGAAAATACTATATTTTATTTAACTAATACCTATTGTAACATTTTTATTAACGATACTCAAGCACCTAATTCCCTATTTATGATGATTATATGATGATTTTATGAATTTTTCATTAAATATTTAATAATATTTGTACAATTTACATTATAACGCTAAAATTTGATGTATTTTCTCAATTTTTGTCATAATTTTTTCCACCTGTGAAATGAAATTGCTGCAACAATGAACCACTAACTTTAGAGATATACTACCAGATAAAAAATCTACCTTTTAAAGGAATTCCTTACTAATAGAAGGATTTTTCATTGATTTTTAAGCTTTGTGTAAGTAACCTATTTTACAACTCAAAATTTTTCATACAAATAATATATCACATATTCATTATTTAATTTACATATTTTACTACCAATATGCTTTTTCATAAAACAGAAACTCTTGTAATATTTTACAAGAGCGTTAAAAATACTCAGTTCTATTATTTTTAATATTGTCTCATATTTATTTTATCACCATTATACTACAACAAAATATACTTTTCGCCAACCCTTAGCAATGCTATAAAAACTATATCTTTAATATTTTATAAGCAATGGTTGAATTTGTTTGCCTTTTAAGGCTTCCTCTATTGTAGGTAATATCATAGTAGCATCTGCAACAATAGAATTTGGCTTTTTATCAGGTCCATCCTGTCCAAATGGAACCATAAATATGTTTTTCATATTTAGAAGTAACCCTATATTTTTTGCATTTGCCCCTAAACCATCATTAGTAGAGATTGCTATAACTACAGGTTTTTGATTTCTCATATGTGCTTTACATGCCATAGTAACTGTAGTATCCGTTATGCCATATGCAATTTTCGCCAATGTATTCCCTGTACAAGGTGCAACAATAACTAAATCAACCAACGATTTAGGCCCAAAGGGCTCCGCATCAACTATTGTATCAATAATCTTTTTCCCTGTTATACCTTCAAGTTTTAGTCTTAAATCTTTTGCAGTGCCAAACCTTGTATCAAATTTGTCAACCGAACCAGAAATTATAGGAAAAACTTCTGCTCCTGCAGCAACTAATTTTTCAACTTCAGGAACCACTCTTGATGTAGTGCAGAAAGAACCAGTTAGTGCAAATCCTACTTTTATACCATCTAAACGCATTTCTCATACCCCCAACTCATTAATTATGTTGTAAACTGTATCCTTTATGAATTCCGCTGCTGTAACAGGCGCTACTTTTCCTGGTAAAGAAAGAGCCCAAATTGTCTTCACTCCCAAATTCTTTGCTTTTTCAAAATCAACACCACCTGGCTTTGATGCCAAGTCGATTATAAGGCTTTCTTTTCTTACTTTTTCAAGCATGTTTATGTCAAGAATCATATGAGGTATTGTATTAAATACAACATCCATGTTCTCTATGTTGTTTGCAATGTCATCTATGTGAACAGGTTTGTACCCATAGCTTTTAATCCACGCTAAATCTGAGTGTTTTCTGGCTTCCACGTAGACATTACATCCTAATCCTGAAAGCATTTTTGCAAGAATCTTTCCTATCCTCCCAAAACCAAGAATAATTGCATTAGAATTGTGCAATGTTATAGGCATCTCTTCCATAGCAATCTGAATAGCTCCTTCTGCTGTTGGTACAGCATTTAACACAGCCATTTCCTCCCTTTTAAGCAAATCAACAGTATATACGCTGTAAACTGAGGCAGCATGAAGAATTTTTTCACCTATTCTTCCTGCAATAAACAATTGGTTTTTATTCATAGTTTTAAATATATCTTTTATGTAAATTTTTTTCGGACAAAACGGTGCATTTATATTTTCATTATCATTAGAACAAGGCAAAGGTCCAATAATTATATCTGATTCTTTTACTGCAAGTTCTAAACTTGGACTTTCTATTAAACCCAACTCAAATCCAGCATCTTTGTAACCATATATGTTAACCTGGTTGCCATCTTTTGAAATTAGATTTGCAAGTTTTACGCTTCGTAAATCTCCACCTAAAACTGTGAACCTTTTGTTTGTCATTTTTTAATCTCCTCCTTTCTTTTTAAAGTTTTCCACCTGTAAAATAGGATTGCTAGAACAAATCTTCACCAACCTTAGTAAAGTATAATTCTAGATGTAAAATCCGGCTTTTATAGAAACACTTCAACTAATGGAAGGATTCTTTATTGGCTTTGAAGCTTTGTGTAAGCACATGTTTCACAGCTGTAATTTTTAAGAGATTACTTTATTTATATTATGTTTTTTGTAAATCTTAAGTGCTTGTCTTCTCCGACAAATATACATAAAAAATCACAGAAAAACTTTATATAAGGGAGTTTCAAAAAAATATATTTATTATTTTTGCTACAAATCCCATCATGGATGCTTTTAATCTTGCAATCATAGGAACATTATTTTGCTATACAAAAAATGGGATCAATTTTTTTAAACTCAGTTTGATCCCATTTTTTTGATTTTGCCTAATAAAAAAAGAGCCTATATAGTAAATACCATAAAGCTCTTTTACCTACTCCGCTCTTTTTTATAACGGAACTCTCATTATAATTTTTTTCTCCACTCAAAGTTAATTTTTCAAATACAAAGTAGCAATACTAAAAAAAAATCCAATGGTCAAGCTAAAGTCTTTGTAATCCTTTATAAAAGCAAATTCCTTAAATCTTAAATATACTTTGAAATGTCAATATCCTTTTTTATTTTTCCAACAGCTGCAAGACTAATTTTATCAAATCTGAAAACTTTTTTTATTATTTCATGCACCTTTTCAATACTAACAGCATCGATTTTCTTTAAAATCTCCTCCGGCGTATTAATTCTACCGAGCATTAATTCAGATTTGCCAAGGCTATTCATTCTGCTGTTCGTGCTTTCTAAGCCTAAAATATAACTTCCTTTGAGCTGCTCTTTAGATTTTGCCAATTCTCGTTCAGAAATCCCACATTTACTAAGTTCATAAATCTCCTTCATCACTATCTCTAAAAAGATATCCTGATGTTCTGGATTCATACCAGCATAAATGGTAAAAAGCCCTGCATTTCGATAAGCAGAAGGGTACGAATAAATGGAGTAAACCAACCCCATTTCTTCTCGAATCTTTTGAAACAACCTCGAACTCATGCCACCTCCAAAAATATTGTTTAAGGCAAGCAGTGAGTATAAGTCATCATTGCCATGTTCGATTCCTTCAAAGCCCAAACAAATATGCATTTGTTCAATATCTTTTTGCTTAATCTTTTTGTTAATGTTAAAATCAACTTTACTAAATTCATTTGATGGTTTTTTATCTGAATGCCATTTGCCAAAATTTCTTTTAATAATATCTACAAGCTCACACTCATTATAATTACCAGCCACTGCTATAACAGTATTTTCAGGAAGATAATTATCACTCATATAGTCAATAATTGTATCCCTGTTTATACTTTGAAGGCAATCATAAGTACCAAGAATAGGCATGCCTATAGAGTCATTTTCCCATATCGTCTCCGACAAATAATCATGCACAAGTTCTTCCGGAGAATCCTCATACATACTTATTTCTTCCAAAACTACTTTTCGCTCAATTGCAATATCCTTTTTTGAAAATACTGAATTAAAAAACATATCTGTCAATACATCTATAGCAATATCAATATGTGTATCCAAAGTCTTAGTATAGTAGCAAGTACACTCCTTTGCTGTAAAAGCATTAATCTGACCACCAATACTGTCAATACTCTCAGCAATTTCTTTTGCACTTCGTTTTTTTGTACCTTTAAACATCATATGTTCTATAAAATGAGAAACGCCATTAATTTCCTTTCTCTCATTCCTTGAACCTGCTCCTACCCATATTCCTACAGACACCGACCTCATATAAGGTAGTTTTTCACAAATGATTCTAACGCCATTTTCCATCGTTATACGATTTATCATAGACCCTCCGTTTGTAAATTAGGCATTCTCAAGTAAATAGCTGATAGACTGGAGTTTTTAAAAACTTAATTTACATCTTTTTGCCAAACAAAATAATGTTCCTATTACGGAAGCTTAAAAGCTTCCATAATAGGCTTTTTAAGTTGAAAATTTAATATGCTTTTTTAAAACTTCCATAAATTTAGCTATAAATTGACCTCAAGTCTGTATTCCACCTAATACTATTTGTTGCTTACTTTAAATCTATTGCATCTTTTCTCGAAAGGTTGATTCTACCTTGTCTGTCAACATCGAGAACTTTTACAGGTATTTGATCTCCAACGTTTACTATATCTTCAACTTTTTCAACTCTGTTCTTATCAAGTTTTGAAATGTGAACAAGTCCTTCTTTACCAGGTAAGAATTCTACAAAAGCTCCAAAATTAGTCACACGCATTACTTTACCCATGTATACCTGCCCTGGCTCTACATCCTTTGCAATTCCTTCAATCATCGTTAATGCCTTTTTAGCAGACTCAGAATCCGGACTTGCAATAAATACTTTACCGTCTTCTTCTATGTCAATCTTTACACCTGTATCTGATATTATCTTATTTATAACCTTACCACCAGGTCCAATAACATCTCTTATCTTATCTGGGTGTATAGAAGTGCTAATTATTTTAGGTGCATATTTTGACATCTCTACTCTTGGCTCTGAAATCGCCTTTAGAATAATTTCATCAATAATTTTCAAACGACCTTTTTTGGTGATTTCAAATGCCTGTCTTACCACTTCATAGGAAAGTCCATCAACCTTTATGTCTACCTGTATTGCTGTAATTCCATCTTTTGTACCTGCAACTTTAAAGTCCATATCTCCAAAGAAATCTTCAATTCCTTGTATATCTATAAAAGTAACAAAATTGTCAGGATCTTCTTCATCCGTAACTAATCCTGCCGATATACCTGCAACAGGTTTTTTTATAGGAACACCTGCATCCATAAGTGCTAAAGTACTTGCACATACACTACCTTGAGATGTTGATCCATTTGACATCAATACTTCAGAAACAAGTCTCATAGTATAAGGGAATTCCTCCTGTGAAGGTATAACTGGATCTAAAGATCTCTCTGCCAATGCTCCATGACCAATCTCTCTTCTACCAGGCCCTCTTGAAGTTTTAGCTTCTCCTACACTGTAGCCTGGGAAATTGTAATGATGCATATATCTTTTTGATTCTTCAAGTTCGATTCCATCAAGTATTTGTACATCACCAAGCGCACCAAGTGTAAGTATTGTAAGCACCTGTGTCTGACCCCTTTGGAACAATCCAGAACCATGGACTCTAGGCAAAATACCCACATCTGCTGAAAGCGGCCTTATTTCATCTAAACTTCTTCCATCCACTCTTTTTTTATCTTTTATGATGTATTCTCTTACAACTTTTTTCTGAAGTTTATACAACGCTGCGTCAACAAGCTTTTCAATATCTTCTGTTTCAGCAAATGCTTCTTTGAAATACTCCTTTGTCTCTTCCGTAAGTTTTGAGACTTTTTCATCTCTATCCTGCTTCTCAACAGCTAAAACAGCTTCTCTCATTTTAGAATAAGCAAACTCTTTTACTTTTTCAAAAATTTCTTGAGGCACTTCTGAAGATTGATATTCAAATTTCGGTTTGCCTATTTCTTTTACAACACCATCTATAAACTCGCATATCTTTTTAATTTCCTCATGTCCTTTTTTTATGGCATCTAGCATAACTTCATCCGGAACTTCGTTTGCACCAGCTTCAATCATAACAATTTTTTCTTTTGTAGCTGCAAGCGTAACATACATCTGACTTGCTTCACGCTCTTTTGCATTGGGATTTATTACTACTTGTCCATCAACTAGACCTAGTATCACTCCACCAACAGGACCATTAAAAGGAATATCTGAAATGGCCAATGCTATTGATGCTCCCAAAAGTGCAGCAATCTCAGGTGAATTATCCTGATCAACAGACATAACAGTATTAACCAAAGCCACATCATTTCTCAAATCTTTTGGAAATAGCGGTCTTAATGGTCTGTCAATTACTCTTGATGTAAGAACTGCTTTTTCAGACGGTTTACCTTCTCTTTTTATAAAACCACCGGGAATCTTTCCTACAGAATACAATCTCTCTTCATAGTCTACACTTAATGGAAAAAAATCTATACCATCTCTAGGCTTTGATGAAGCAGTTGCATTTGACAAAACAACAGTGTCTCCATACCTTACTAATACTGAAGCATTAGATAATTGGGCAAGCTTTCCAGTTTCAATTGTTAACGTACGTCCAGCTAATTCCATACTAAAACTATTTTGCATATCTTTTATCCTCCTCTTGTCTTAACCACAGACTGTAGGACGTAGATTCTACAGCAAAAAGATATATTTTACAATTTGCCACACAATCTACCTTCTACCGCCTGTAGCTTCTTTTTTATTGTAATAACTTATTATAATTAACTTAACGCCCTTCGGGCGAACTTTTAAATTGCAATTTTCTATATTGCTATTCTTTTTAAAATCAGATTCGTATTTAAATTCAAAATTTAAACCCGGTATGCATACGTATATGTTTCCTTGAATAATAAGAAATAAATAGAAATCAAGCGTTTCTCAAGAAGCATATACTTCTTTTATATTATTTCACATAAAAAATATTGTATTTATAAATTTTAAAAAAATATGTACATATATTTTTAATAACGTAATTCCAAAAAAACTTTGCAACTGCGGTTTCAAAAAATCTAGATTGATGGGCTTTATAGCCCAAATACTGTATATGTTATTTTTTGAAACCGCCTAAACATCTTCATCACTTAATTCTGTTTAAAAACAACATACATCTGACTGTAAAAGTAAAAAGATTGTGTTATAATTTTTTTTACTTTTACATAGCTTAAACCTTGGTATTTCTTACCTTATTACATTTTAGAAATAAACCACTAAGGAAATTTCAAAAAATATGTATTCAATATTTCAAGCACAAAACTTATCATAGAAGTTTTTATGCCTTTAATCTTCTAAACATAGAACATAGAAACATTATTTTGTTACGCAAAAAAAGCAAATCAAATTTTTTGAAACTACAGTTGCAAAGCTTTTATTTGATCTTGCCTAAAAGAATGAGCGGAATACTCCGCTCATTATTATTTCCTTATTTTCAATTTCTCTATAATAGCACGATATCTATCAATATCATTTTTTTGAAGATAGTTTAACAAACCTCTTCTTTGCCCTACCATTTTAAAAAGGCCTCTTCTTGAGTGGTGATCCTTTTTATGAATTTTCAGATGCTCTGTCAAGTGATTTATTCTTTCTGTCAAAATAGCAATCTGAACCTCAGGTGAACCTGTGTCACCTTCATGAATTTTGTGAGTATTGATTATTTCTTGTTTTAATTCCTTTTGCATTATTAATTCCTCCTTTAATTGTTATCACCATCAGCTAAGTAAAAGGCCGGAGAAACCTAAAACTGAGCAAACGGTTTACATTACCTAATAAATTTCAAAAAATAAACATTCAATATTTAAGGTTCAAAGTCCATTATGTAAGCCTTCAAGCTTCTGAACATAAGAACTTTTTTGCAAAACAAAAAATACAAATCAAATTTTTTGAAACTCCAGTTGAGCAGTTACTTATTTGATTTTGCTCTAAACCATTTTAACATAATGATTTTGAGCTGTAAAGATTGAATTTTAATAATATTTGGTTATTTTTAAAATAGCCTTAAAGTTTTACGTTTTTTCTTAATCCTTATAAATCTCCTCTCTTCTATGCTTTAGCACCGGCAATTCATTCCTTATTTTGTCTAATTGAGAAAAATCTATATCGGTAAACAAAATTTCTTCATCTGCTTCTAAACGTCCTAAAACTTTTGCAAAGGGATCAACAACAATTGAGTTTCCATAAGCTACATAATGAGCATTTTCATCTCTTGCAGGTGATGCCGCCGCAACAAAAACTTGATTATCTACAGCTCTTGCTCTCATTAAAAGCTCCCAGTGCATAGGACCTGTAGTCATGTTAAAAGCCCCTGGAATCACTACTATTTGGGCTCCTCTTAAAGCCATTATTCTAAAAATTTCTGGAAATCTCACATCATAGCATATAGCAATCCCTATTTTACAAACTCCAGCATCTACAACCGTTATATCATTTCCAGGACTTAAAATATCCGACTCCTTAAATTCTATTTTACCAGGGATATTAATATCGAACAAATGTATCTTCCTGTGCCTTCCAATATTATTACCTTTATTATCAATAACCATACACGTATTATATATCTTGCCTTCTGAAAACTCGGGTACTGTACCTGCAATAACACAAACACCTAAATCCTTTGCTGCCTGTTTTACAACTTTTATAGTTTTTCCGCTATCTAAATTCTCTGCATAGTCTTTAAATTTACTATTGTCATATGGACAATTGAACATCTCTGGTAATACTATCACATCAGCATTATTTTTTGCCGACTTATAAATCATTTCAATTGCCTTTGAAATATTGATACCTTTGTCATCAATCACCTTCATCTGACATAACGACAGTTTTATTTTATTCTTCATTTTCTTCCCCACCTTAAAAATTAATTTACAAAATGTGCATACAAGTATATTGTTATTTTTTTTAATAATTTAAGTCATTTTCAAAAAATAGTTTTACAATATTAAGCCCTAACCCCCTGACAAAAACTTAAATTTTTCAAACAGAGAAACATTATTTCATAATGCAAAAATGTAACTTAAATTTTTCGAAACAGCAATTGTAAAGTTATTGAATAAAATCAAAAGTTTAATGATTTTTTGCTTATATAATCACTTCCTATATATTATACTCCAAATCCATATTTATTGAATTATATTTTTTCAAGAAATTTTTATTACTTAGAAACAATTAAAATATAAGTTCTAACTCTGGAATAACAAAAAAACTTGAATCACCTTGGTTCTATTTTTTCCAGAAATAATACATGTCCTAACTATATAACTATAAAATTCAAAATATATACCACTGTATCTTATTACTTTTATTTAAAATTTAACAAAATCATCATTTTCATAAATAACACATAGAACACTTTTTTCTATAATTGAATATTATGTAAAGAAACAATAATTGGGAAGGAGTTTTATAATGATATATCCAAATTCAACTGCCGGTATAATGGATAATATTCACAAAAACACAATGTGCAAAACAATGCCAGCAATTATGCCAACACCTAATCTTGCTCATGCTTACGTACCATTTCAACAAATGGTATGTATTTATCCACCAATGAAGGGATTAGAAGCAGGTACTATTTTCCCAGAACTCGACAGGCCATATGGTGTAGATCCTGAATATACAGTTGACGCTTAGGAGGTGTAATAATGGATCAAAAACAGGAAAATTTATTAAAAGAGGTTATGGCTGCCGATTTTACAGTTACTGATTTACTACTTTACCTTGATACACATCCTTGTGATCAAAAAGCTATAGCAATATATAATAGTAGTGTTCAAAGATCATTAATATTAAGACACGAATATGAAAGACTTTATGGCCCTATAATTGCTCAATTAACACCTAGCAAATTCCCTTGGCAATGGGTACAAGGTAAATGGCCCTGGGAAAAATAAAGTGATTTTAAAAAAATAGTATAGTTTCAGGAGGTTTGAAAATGTGGGTTTATGAAAAAAAGTTGCAATACCCCGTAAAAATCAAGACGCCAAATCCTAGAATGGCAAAATATGTCATAACTCAATATGGAGGTCCTGATGGCGAGCTAGGTGCGGCTTTAAGGTATCTAAGTCAAAGATTCAGCATGCCAACAAATGAAGCAAAAGCAATACTTAACGATATAGGTACTGAAGAGATGGCACACCTCGAAATCATAGGTTCTATTGTTCACCAACTTACAAAAGGTGTTCCAGCACATGTCCTTGAAAAAGAAGGCCTTGGAGCTTATTACTCTGATCATGATCACGCTGTTTATCCTGTTAGTGCTGCTGGTGTTCCGTTTACTGCAGCATACATTCAATCAAAAGGTGATCCTATTGCAGACTTATACGAGGACTTAGCTGCGGAACAAAAGGCTAGAGCAACTTACGAAAATCTTTTAAATCTCTGCGATGATCCCGACGTCATTGATCCCTTGAGATTCTTGAGAGAAAGAGAAGTTGTCCACTTCCAAAGATTTGGGGAAGCCTTGAGAATAGTTGAAGATAAATTGGGTGAAAATAAATTCTATGTCACCAAACCTGTAAAAAAAGCATAATGGTATCAAAATCAATAATGCTTATTATTTTAGACTGTAATTAGGTATGTGTGAAACACCACATACTCTAGTTACGCTCTTTTACATATTTCAGGTTTATTTTGCATACTCTCTTCTCCTATCTGGATATTCAACATAAGGAACCTTCTTGGTTCATTCAGCCGCAGATTATACTATTATCGAGTCTTTTGCCAGCACGAACTAAAAAGTAATTTTTACCTTTTAGGCTTTTCCAATAAATTTCAACTGGTTAACAGGAGTTTAAAAAAATTCAATTCATTTTTTTATAACAAAATAATGCCCTATGATTGGAAGCTTAAAATCTTCCATGATGGACTTTGTAACAAAAATAGTGAATATGTATTTTTTTAAAACTCCCTAAGTCAGCCAATTAGATAAAAACTACATCATTTATGAACATGAGCTATAAGAGCTACAAGAGTTGCAAGAACTACAAGAACTACAATCACCTCCACAACTTTCAAGTTCTTTTAAAACTGTACTTGAAACAACCTTAAAACTGCAGTTTGATATACAATATTCATATTTATCAATAAATCGAACTTTATTCTGATTAAATTCAATAATTAACGGAACAATTTCCTTCTTATCCAAAAACAATGGATTTGGTCTCAAACTTGGCTCAAAGGATTGCCTTTTACCTCTAGTATTTGTTATTAATATTTTATCTGTAGAAGTCATAAGAGACTCAATCGTACCATCTTGATATAAATTTACTGAGTTTAAATCTCCATTTATACCAGAAGCTATAGAATTATACGCTAAAATGGTACCTAATGGAGTGTCAATTCTTGTTGGAATATTAGGCTCAAAGGATTTAACTTTACCATCTTCATAAAATGTAATACCAATACGTACACTGATTTTTCCAATTGATAAGGGAACTGTCAGCGTATCTTTGGGCCATAAAGTAAGACCCTTTATTTTGCCTGACTCATAGAAATAAATTGATATAACCTTTGTTTTGATTCTATCAAACCCTAAATTCAAATCTAACAATGGTGCCAGCCCATATTCGTCTTCTTCACCCCAATAACCGGTTATTTTCCCGTTCAAAGGAAATAATCTTTTAATTTCACCACTTTCGTAGAAAGTTAGAAGCTCTGCCGGAAAAGTTCCAAGAGAAGTTTTAATTTCAGTCTGATCATTTAGTGCGATACTCTTTAAGGCTCCACTCTTATAAAATGACATTGATTTTATAAATTTTTTACGATCTTCACTGTCATCAAATTGAGGGATAAGCACACCATATTTTGTAAGAATCTGGTTTTGCGAATTTAAAGAGCACTCTTTTATAGTATTTCCTTCATAGTATTCACAACTAGCTACTCCTTTAATAATTCCATATTTGGTTCTAAAACTATTTTTCATTAAAAGTCACCTCTACTCATAGCAAGTATTTTTATATATCTTTACGATATAATCATTCTCTGATATTTTTGTTATTTCTTTGTTTAGACTTAATTTCTCAAATTCCAAATCAAACCATAGCGGCACATGACTGCACAAAACTTCCAACATATGAAAAGGCGTATGTTTTAAAAACGGAAGCAAGGCTTGCTTTGAAGTCAGTGAAGTTTTATTTGCAAAAAGTTTTTTTAAATCCAAGACATAGTTGCCTACAATTTCACTTTCAACAGGCTCTGTATTAACTTCTCCAACATCATAAGCTTCACAGCGTACTTCCTGATTATTTTTAGCTTCCAGTATTTTATCCAGAAAATCTATTGAAAGCTCTTCACACTCACAAATATCAAAACCTTCCTGATCAAAAACTTTATACGGTATACCTGAAACCTCAGCCGCAAGAATAACATTAACATCTTTAATTGCTGAAACAAAGTTTGATATATTGTTTCTGAAATCTGCTATTCCATTCTTCATATCCAAAAACACTGAAATTTCTCTGGTAGCATGCCATTTGTCATCAATCTTTTCCATAACTTTTACAGTGCAAGGATCAAAAACTGTGGTGAGTCTATTATTTTCACCACTAAATACAGCTATCTTAGTTGACATATTATCACCTCCAAATATTGTCTAAGTGAGTTTCAAAAAAATACATATTCATTATTTCTGTTACAAAGCCCATAATGGAAACTTTTAAGTCCCCATTAATAGGAACATTATTTTGCTATGCAAAAAATGGTATGAAATTTTTTGAAAGTCCAGTTGCATTTTTTTAATTTTACCTTATTAAAAATAAAAGCCACTTATTTGCAACCAATTATAATTTGAAACTGGTTACAATTAAGTGGCTTCATGGCCAATTAATACTTTTATTATTTACATTATATTATACTTATGCACGTTTTTCAAGAAAAATAGATAATTTATCAAAACATATAAAAAAAATTGTCAAAAATCCGTTTTAATGCCGAGCAAAACCAACCTCATAGTTGCAAAGTCAATTGAATTAACTTCACCATTAATATCAACATCTGCAGCTTTAATCTGGGTTTGTGTTAAAGTTTTTGACCCCAGCAAATAAGCTCTAAGATACCCAAAATCTATTGAGTTAAAACTTCCATTATCATCAATATCGCCTTTAACAACTATATCTTCATCTTCTGGATCATCTATAATATTAAGAGACATGTATTTAACATCGGCTTTTCCACTACTTTGATACCCCTCAACCAAAAACTTGACTTCATATATTTTACCCATAGACATACCTAAATTTTCCCATGCTTTAAAATGTTCGCTAACAGATATTGTACCTTTAGTTCTTTTCGTTGTTCGGACACTCCAATACTGCTTAAAATTCTCAGGGCCATTAATAGATGGATAGCCATATTTTGTAACTTCATATATCTCATATGAACCACCATCAACATCAATTTTACCCTTTGAAGTCTCACCTGGCGGCTTCCAAGTACCCCAGCTATCTATAATATAATATTCTACACGTGGATCTATTGTCCAGCCATATACTCCTAGATATGAGTTGCCGTTTGGCTCAAAATCACAATCATAGTCTATTGTTATATCTCCAATTTCCTGGTATGTGACATTATTTTCATATCTTTTGCCTTTAAGAAATAACACATTATTAATATTATCCTCCCACTCACAACTAAATGCTCCACCATCCTTCAAAGTCATGCTCGTATTACCATTATCTTTCCACAGTTCATAATCATACCCGTCATGAATACCTATTTGATTTGCGGTAATAATTCCTTGAGTTCCGCTTGGGGAAGGTGTTTTTGTTGGCGTATTTGTTGGTGTTTTTGGGGCAGAAGTAAAGATCGATGTATTAAGGGACATATAGGTAACATCAGCTTTTCCACTACTTTGATATCCTTCTATCAAAAACATTACTTCATACATATTACCCATCATCATTCCTAGACTTTCCCATGCTTTAAAATGTTCGCTAACAGATATTGTACCTTTAGTTCTTTTTGTTGTGCGGACACTCCAATACTGCTTAAAAGTCGCAGGACCATTAATCGATGGATAGTTATATCGTATAACATCATATATCTCATATGTACCATCATCAATATCAATACTCCCCTTTGAAGTTGAACCAGGTGGCTTCCAAGTACCCCAACTTTCTATAATATAATATTCTACAAGTGGATCTTTAGTCCAACCATATGCACCAAGATATGAGTTGCCATTTGGCTCAAAATCACAATCATAGTCTATTGATATGTTTCCAATTTCCTGGTATGTGACATTATTTTCATATTTTTTGCCTTTAAGAAATAACACATTATTTATATCATCCCACTCACAACTAAATGCTCCACCATCCTTCAAAGTCATGCTCGTATTACCATTATCTTTCCACAGTTCATAATCATACCCGTCATGAATACCTATTTGATTTGCGGTAATAATTCCTTGAGTTCCGCTTGGGGAAGGTGTTTTTGCTGGCGTATTTGTTGGTGTTTTTGTTGGTGTATTTGGTGCAGAAGTATAAATCGATGTATTAAGGGACATATAGGTAACATCAGCTTTTCCACTACTTTGATATCCTTCTATCAAAAACATCACTTCATACATATTACCCATCATCATTCCTAGACTTTCCCATGCTTTAAAATGTTCGCTAACAGATATTGTACCTTTAGTTCTTTTTGTTGTGCGAACACTCCAATACTGATTAAAAGTTGCAAAACCATTAATAGCTGGAGCGTTTACTCTTGTAACTTCATATATTTCATAAGTACCATCATCAACATCAATTTCACCCTTTGAAGTTGAACCAGGTGGCTTCCAAGTACCCCAGCTATCTATAATATAATATTCTACAAGTGGATCGTTAGACCAGCCATATACACCCAGATATGAGTTGCCGTTTGGCTCAAAATCACAATCATAGTCTATTGTAATATTTCCAATTTCTTTGTATGTGACATTATCTTTATATCTTTTGCCTTTAAGGAATAATACATTATTAATATCATCATCCCACTCACAACTAAATGCCCCATCATCCTTCATTGTCATGCTCGCATTACCATAATCTTTCCACAGTTCATAATCATATCCGTCATGAATACCTGTTTGATTTGTGCTAACCGTTGTTGCCGCATCCAGTTTTACTGCACACATTGAAAATACTATTGTAAAACCTATTAACACTGAAAATATTCCCCTAATTTTTTGTCTCATTTTATCCCCCCACCTTTTTTTTAATTTTATGTATATACTTTATTTTTTAATATTTATAAATAATGATTGATTCTAAAACTCCACGATTTTTTGTCGTTTTTTATAAATGCGAATTGTAAATAAGAAACCTATACTATCAATTTCGTTTAAGTATTAGGAATAGTACATTGTTGTGCACTATCTAATCTAACAAATACTCTATAAGCGTATTGATAAAAAAATTTTATGCTTACATCCCCATAATTTAGTTAGGCCTAATCTGTATCTTATATTTTTATTGTACTCCTAATTTTTTGTACTCTCAATACTATTATACTATATAGTTGAAAAATGGCAATGAGACCTTTATTTAATGACTGCAAATATTTCAGTCACAAAACCTATTAAATCCCGACGTCATTGATTCTTGAGAGAAAGAGAAGTTGTCGATTTCCAAAGATTTGAAAAAACCTTGAGGATGGTTGAAGATAAATTGGATGAAAAGAAATTCTATGTCACCAAACCTGTAAAAAAGCATAAAGAAAAGCATTAAAAAGATGGTTCTCTCTACATTTTTCTCTTTAAGAACCATCTTTAATTTATTTGTCTGCTCATCTTTATGCCGTAGTTTTTTTATTGCTTTTCCATATCTAAAAATTTTACAAAACCTATTTAAGAGATATCTGGGAAACATCCTTCATGTCACTGTATCGTGTAGCTTTAACTTTTCACCTGAAAACGTATATAATAATTCGTTTGAATAAATAATCCTGTCTATAAATGCAGTATTTTTATCATCTAAGTGTGTAATTCTTCCCCTTAGCTTAAAACCTTCATTACTACTTATATTATAAACATACGCTCCCTGATATGAAAATTGTCCATTCTCATGTTCCATAGCTTCGTTGCTTTTCTCACAAAGAGTCACTGGAAAAGCCATCAGACTAAGATTTTTCATAAACATCAATGACTTGTGATTTCTCAAAAGCTCCGAATCCGTTCCTCTATCTCCAATCACCTCAACAAATTTCTCCTTTGGATTATTAACATCCGTTACATCGAAAATAGCTTATAAAAGATAGGATAATATCAATCCATTCCATGTATTAAATCCTTTCGTAAGGCCATTTTCAAAAAATAATTCTAAATTATTCTATTCTTTACAGCGTATGCAACAAGTTGAATTCTATCATTCAGATTGAATTTTCCTAAAAGATTATATAGTATGTTACAAACTGTACCTTCCATATCCTCAGCTATAGCAATTTTGATCATTACATAAGTCTCCGTCTATTTTTTAAGAAAAATTTCGGAACTAAGAGCCTTTCACTTTAGCCCAATTCATTTTGTTCGAAAGAGGTAAGGGAGTTTCAAAAAAATACCTATTCATTATTTCTGTTACAAAGCCTATCAAATCGAATTTTTTGAAACTCCAGTTGACCAGTTATTTATTTTAAATCCCCTAAGGACTGCTGAAAATATATCTTTGGTTATACTTTCAAATACCCCTTATTCATATAATATCGAATTTGGCTAAATAATTCAATGATATGCAATTAAGAAATTAAGAAATAAAAAAATTCTTAAAGAACATTATCTTTAAGTATTGATACTCATTCACAAAACAAAATGCTGCAACACAAATCCAAGTTTATAAGAATTAATACTTTGTGTATTCTTTATACCAGTCCTCATATTTTGGCATTTCGTCAGATATTTGAATGAAAATATTTCATTCAAATAATTACAAACAGAAACGGTGAGCTTTTTTAACTCACCGTTTTTGTTTTAGTTTATCAAATCTAAAGCTTTAGCAACTATTGCTGAAACCTCAGCTCTTGTTATTTTTCCATCAGGTCTAAAAGTACCATCTTCATAACCCTGAATCAATTTTAGTTCTACAGCTTTTTGTACATAGCGTTTTGCCCAAATTTCAATCTTGTCATCATCGGCAAAGCTTGTTTGCTTATCTGATAAGTACTTATAGTCTAAAGCCTTTACAATAATCACTGCAAATTCCTGTCTAGTTACCGGATTATCCCCTCTAAAAGTATTATCCTCATAGCCTTTTATTATATCCTCTTTGTAAGCTGCCATTATGTAGCCCTTTGCCCAATCAGGAATATTATCAATAAAGCTTAATTCATCCTCTTGCGGCTCTAAGTTTAATAGTTTTGCAATTATCACCGCAGCTGAAGCTCTATTGAGACTTTCATTTGGTTTAAAAGTCGAATCCGGATAACCCTTTAATATATTCTTTGACAAAAGTACTTTTATATACAATTCTGCCCAGTGACCTTTTATGTCCGATAATGATACTGCCGGTATTTCAACATTCGGCTCATCAATTTCATCTGGCGTAGGTGTAGGTGTTGTATTTTGCATTGGAGTCGGTGTTGCACTTGGCACCTCTGTCGGTGTCAAAATCACTCCTCCATTTGAGCCTCCTCCACCTGACGATCCTCCACCTGATGATCCTCCGCTTGACGATCCTCCACCTGTTGGCGTTTCATCCGATACACCCGTCGCTGTTGGTGTAGGTGTTGAATTCGGATTACTTGTCGGTGTTGGTGTAGGTGTTTCATCCGGGTTACTTGTCGGTGTTGGTGTTGACGTTTCATCCGGATTACCTGTCACCGTTGGTGTAGGTGTTTCATCCGGGTTACTTGTCGGTGTTGGTGTCGACGTTTCATCCGGATTACTTGTCCGTGTTGGTGTCGGTGTTTCATCCCGGTTACCTGTCGGTGTTGGTGTAGGCGTTTCATCTAGGTTACCTGTCACCGTTGGTGTCGGCGTTTCATCCGGGTTACCTGTCACCGTTGGTGTCGGCGTTTCATCCGGGTTACCTGTCACCGTCGGTGTCGGCGTTTCATCCGGGTTACTTGTCGGTGTTGGTGTCGGCGTTTCATCCGGGTTACTTGTCGGTGTTGGTGTCGGCGTTTCATCCGGGTTACTTGTCGGTGTTGGTGTCGGCGTTTCATCCGGATTACTTGTCGGTGTTGGCGTTGGTGTTTCATCCGGGTTACTTGTCGGTGTTGGTGTCGGCGTTTCATCCGGATTACTTGTCGGTGTTGGCGTTGGTGTTTCATCCGGGTTACCTGTCACCGTTGGTGTAGGTGTTTCATCCGGATTACCTGTCGGTGTTGGTGTAGGTGTTGGTAAAACTTGAACTTCAAGAGTCTTAACAGTTATAACATCACTCTCTTCCGACTTGTTACCAGCTTTGTCAAAGGACTTTACACTGTACTTATAGCTTGTATCAGCTTCTAATTCTGTATCCACAAATTCAGTTTCTGTTGTCCTATTTGACACCTTACCATCTCTGTAAACCTCATATCCTTCAACTTTCCTATTATCCGTTGACGGATTCCAAGAAAGACTTACTGTTGATTCTGTTTGTGTAGCGGTTAATCCAGTCGGTTTACTTGGTGCCACTGTGTCTTCAATTGAGCCAGAAACATTTGCAGCCTCACTTTCCGAGCCATAAATATTTGTCTGAGTTACGTCTATACCTTTACTATCTCCTACAAGATACACAACACCTTCAAACAAACCATTTTCGTCTGCCTGTATTTGCATTTCTATTTCATCGTTTGCCCAGAAAGACACTGTATTATATGCCTCAGCTTTTCCTGAAATAGTTACAGAAGAACTATCATCTGATATTTCATAGCCATAAATTTCTGGAGCTTGTGGTAAGGTGGAGTTTACTGAAATTATCAGCGGCATTTCATAAACTGCATCATTCATGAAACCATCTGCATTCACAACGCCTTTCCAACCATATACTTCATCTACTACAGTTTTAGCACCTGTTAAACTCTGCAAATCAGGATTTAACTTATCACCTTTAACATTAATCACAAATTTACCGATATAGTTTCCTTCAGGATATTTTTCAGGTATTTCACCTTTTGCCAATATCATTAGATTCTTTCCAGCCTCTAATGATGTCTTAGCAGTGTTACCCATCACCACATCCTCAAATTCAAATATATCCTCCTGTATTATATTGCCATTCTCGTCTTTTAAGTCCTTTATGCTGTAAGATATTTCCTCTATATCTAAACTTCCTCCCGACTCAGAAACACCAAACATAAATCCTAAAGTTTTGGATTTACTTAAAATTACCGTTGGTGCATTGACGTAAGGCACAACTCCTAAATCCGGCATCTCAACAACCTGTAATGAATAGAACTGCTCGTCACAATCATCCGGCAAAGATACCTCTATTGTATATGGACCATTCTTAGGATTTAATATCCTCACAAAATCAGAATCATTCATAACTCTTGATATTGATGCGCCATCAATTTCATTTATGTCATTTTCTCCAACTCTTCCTGCCTTATTACCTTCCTTGTCAAATATATTAAGTTCTATATCCGAGCCTTGTAATGCTGCCATAAATATCTTAACCTCTTTAGCATCAGATGGGTTTATTACTACCTCATCACTTTCTCCCGCTTTTAGATAACGACCAAGAGGTTGTGTCACATTTATATTGCTATGGAACGAATCAATCTGTTTTTTTGTTCCTGCAAAGAAATGTGCAAGGTATGGACCCTTTTCTCCAGCAATAGTCATAGTTCCAGGTTCCGATAAAGCAAAGGTCAATACAGCGTCATAACCCGAAGCATCATATTGAATTGATGCAGGCAATTCATATTGGGCTTCTATAGTAATAGTTTCACCTGGTTCAATAGTAGATGGTGCAGTTTCAGGAGTTGCAACAACACCGCTTTTATCTAATATTGTAACTGAAGGTGCAATTGTTATTGTCACATCATGAAGATTTTTAACTGTAAAAGCAGCTTTTCCCGTTCCGTATTTTTCACCTGTATTAATAACAATATCCGATGCTACCGCACTTTGTACTTCAACAGGTATCGGAGGATCTATAAGTCTGTATTCATCAACTGCAACCATCAGATCCTTAAGGCTTTCAGAAGTATAAACCTGTCCGGATAACGCAACTCCTGACTCTGACATAAGCCTGTAAATATATTTTGTCATATACTTTCTATTAAGCACTTCATTAGCAGTCAATCCTTCATCTATAGCGCTTAATGATGCACCTAACGCCATACCGCCTGCACCAGCCACAAAACCAGCTGCTCCGCCTAAGAACATACTGGATGTATCATATACATTCATTAAGTACTTTAGTCTTAAATAATCTGCTCTCAATTCAATATCATCATATCCTATATTCATCATAGAATATAACCCGCTACGAGCCCTAAAGAATTCACTTGTGTCAATTTTCATTGGAACAAAACTATCTTCTATCGGTTTATAAATCCACATTTCCCTTACTTCATTATTAAAATTGTTATTTGGAGCCGCTGATAATTTAAGTATAGTTTCCAACTTTTTATTCATAGCCTCCACATAATCCACTAACGCATCTATCGGATAATACGCCGGAACATTACCATCGGTCTCATATTTATTGATTAATTCTTTCACAACTGCAATATTAGTTGAAATTCTATCTTTAAGTCCGTATATTGTTGTATTTGGCGTATTTTCAATTATACTGTCCCTCTTTTGTAAATATTCCCCTTCAGAACTAGGCACATACTCATATAATAGTTCATCCAACTTATCATAATCAAAATCTTTTACTGGTATTTTAGTTCTAATGACTTCTGCAACATTTTCATTACCTTCGTAGGCTGTATTCAAGATTTCCAACCACTCTGATACCAACTTGTATTGCGAATCTGCAGCTATGGAATCACTAGAAAATGACATAACCATACCTAGTAAGGACTTCGTTCCAGTCCATGCATCTTTTGACCCGAAAATATTTGCAGTAGAAACCAAATCCTTTGCACTGTCATAATTTGCTTCCATTTTTGCCAAAATTCCATGAACTTCGTTATACTCGGCTTTATCGGTAACAGCTTTTATCCTCTCTTCTAACAAACCTTGTTTGCAATCAGTATAATACTTGTACATAAATTGAAATTCATTAACCTTTAACATAAGTCGTCTGTCAGAAGTCACCTCATCATTGCTAAAGATATTTTTTATTATTTCATCGTTTGCTGACAAATACTGTTGTGCTTCTTCTAAACTATTTATAACAGATTTCAAATCCGCCGTGATAATTTCTTTTGACGAAGATGAATTTTTCAAGCTTTCAAGCCTATCACTTGCGTATTCATAAACCTTATCCCAATTTTGTAGATTCTTTTCAATCTCAAAACAATCTGTTACAATTAAATGTTCTTCCCATAGCCCCTCAAAAATCTTATCAAATTTACCTTTGAGTTCCTCGGATTTTATTGTCTTTTTTAAGATAATCCTTTCAGCTATCTTAATAGATTCTTGCAAACCTTCTTTTTTGATGTTTTTACCTACAACAGTTGCTATCTCCTTTGTGGAAGTTACCAGTTTAGTAGTATCCACCTTACCGTTTGACTTAATTTTAAATAAATCCTTAACGGACGATACCTTTGCTCCTTTTAAAAATCCTTTTACTGTTTTTGCAAAACCTATCAAATTTATAACAGAACTCCAAGCGTTAAGATAGGCACCTGCACGATTAACATCGTCCTGCAATTCAAAAAGGTTATTGGCATCTTGCATTGAGTATTCCATATTGTACGCAACAGACTCAAGATTATTTTTGAGCTTTTTCTCTATTTCATCAAAACCCTTTGCAAGTTGTTCAAAATCGGATTTATTGACCTGCTGCATTATAAACGGAGTCAAGTATACATTTTTACCTAGCATCTGACTTCTAACTGCAACGTTAGGTAAATTAGTCCACTGATCAAGTCCATTTCCTGTAACCCTAAATGTAATTATCACAGTCTCATTGGGCCTAATTTCATCTATAGTAGCAATTTGATCAAAATAATCGCCTTTTCCTGCCATATTAACATTAAGTATTCTTAAGTTTTCAACACCAGGTATATCTGAAAGCATTATTTCAAGATTGCTACAGCTGCCTTCTCCAATATTCGTAGCCAAAACTCCGATATCATAAGTCATACCTGATACTTTTTTCAGATCATATCCAAGATATATTTTGTAAGGTGGTTCTAAAGCAAATGTTTTTGGCGTACCCATACCTTCAAAATGTTTCGGTGGAGTTAATCCCATATCAAAATTGCCACCAGAAGAATTATAATCATATTTTACATATACATAATAATCTCCATCAATCTTTTCATACTCTGATATAGGAGCCCTTAACATAAATCTTACTTTTTCAATACCCTTAGGTTTAATGCTTTCATAAGTTACAACATCTCCGTCTGTCAAGCTTGGATTGCGGTCAGAATTTATACTATACATTCCTGTAACCAAAGCTGCTCCGTCAGGAAGGTCACCATTTTCATCAAAAGGCATATCCGAAATAACTATTGAAAACTTCCCATCTTCTATTGATTGAATATTTGATGTATTTTCAATTGTTAAATCAACATAAAAGACCTCATCTTCAGCTACCTTGTTTGTTGATAAACTATAAGCCATATCCATTATTCCATAACTCTCAGGTATTACAATATTTTGTGGATCATCCTGTTTTGGAATGTCTATCGGCTCGTCTAATATATCAATAGGCTTATCCGTTATATCAATTGGTATACCATCATCATCAACAATTCTCTTTTGAATATCAATAGTATTGTCATAATCGTCAAAAGCTTCATTGTTCGAAGTAGGATAGTATTTCACTGTTACTGGCACCTTACTCACTACTTTTACCTTCTGACTATCTTCGTCAAGTACATATCCTGTAAGGCTTATATAACAATTAAAATCAACTATACCTTCATAATACTTTTCAATAAGACCTTCCGGCTCTTTACATTCTCCTTTATAATTTAAAGGCACAAGTATTATGTATTCCCTCTTTTCTTTGTTAGTTTCTAATACAGTTACTTTATCTTCAGCGTATCTACTATTAAGTGTTTCTAGCCACGCATAGAACATTTCCTCTGTACAATCTTCAGTAAGGGTAATTTTGTACTTGCCGTCCATGTCAAGTTTTTCAACTTTTGTAGCTGCAAACAACTTAGATCCATCAACATTTAGATCAATATTTTTTATCATCTTTTCATCAAAATATCCTAATTGTATTTTGTCTGAAACAATAGAGCCATACTCAAGACTTACCATGCCCTCAGGTATTCTCTCATCTTCAACAATCAATTGAGCTGAAGCATTGTATATAGCCTTAGAATTTGGATTTACAATATTAACAGTTCTTAAATCTTTCATACTGTACTTTGATGTATAAAATTCATACTCTGTATAAATTGTAGCAAGCCTTGGCTTCTCCTCATCTATAGGTGTCTTTGGTGCTAAAACAATCCTATCATCATCTTTTGAGCCATAGACACTATCTGTAACACTCACAATCTCAAATTCAATAGGTTTGTCCTCTAAAATCAGCTCTCTAGGTATAAGATCAACAGTTGCCGCAACTTCAACGTTTTCGGTCAAAGTCTCATAGTTTTCGGCATCTATAATCACGCTATATCTACCAGAAGGGATATTTTCAAACTTTGCAATACCGTCTTCTTCTGTCTCTATCTCAAAAGTCTGCTGTGTTTTTGAAATATCTCCTTCAGCCATTGGACCCGACATTACAACTCTTGCCTTTTCTAAAGTCTTGTAGTTTGAATCCACAGGAGATATAACCACTGTACCTACATTTGAACTTCCTACAGTAACTATCACCTTAACTTTTAGCTCTCCTGCATTTGAAGTTATCTTAACATAGTCCTCATAAGTTCCTGGTAGTACAAACTCATTGGGTTTCATATTTACAAGTATCGTACCCTTAGCTCCTTTATCCCTTATGGACAATCCCTTATTCATAGGTAGAATTTCTTCCGTTCCCATAAGTGTAAGAGTTACCCATGGCAAGCTTTTTGGTGCTTCTACAACAATATCATTCATAGGTGTATTACCGTCATTGGTAATCCTTATACTTCTAGTCACCATTTCTCCAGGCCTTACTGATGTAACTATCCTTGGCTTTTTACCATCTTCTACTCTTCCAAATCCATCTATTTCAGCTCCATAAACTGCTACCGGCTCTTCTACTGTGAGCTTTAACTCTGCCTGACATCCATACTTTTCCTCTGATGATAATGTAAGTGTCAAAGTTTTATCTCCGGCTGTAGCCTCATCAGAAGCATTTATTAGTAGCTTTAAGTTTGCCGATTCTCCCGACTTAAGCATATCAGGCATTTTTTGAGCAAATACTGCAGTAATTCCGTTTGATTCGGCTGACCACGATGTATTAATACTAATATCTGACGAATCAAAGGTTCCTACATTCACCAGTGTAACAGGTATCTCAATATCATAGCCTGCTGCAATTCTTGCTTCTTGATCCATGGCTATGTATGTACCTTCAGTGGAAAATTCCAAACGATTTCCCTTCTTATGCGCTTTATTTACCCTAGCACTTACATTTAGTGAATATGTTCCACCAAAACCTCCCGGTAGGTCAAACTCTTTGTAGATTTCTCCATTTTCATCAGTTAGTCCTGAAAGATACCATCTTTCTTCTCCAACAATTTGTACTGTAACATATGCACCGTTAATCGGTGTTTTTCCATCGGCCTTTAAAACCTTTGCTGTAACTGGTATCTTTTCTCCTAAATGATAAGTATCCTTTGGAATATTTGCACTAACAATGAAGTCTTCCACAACTTCAAAATCTCTTGTAACCAAATTACTTCCAAACTCACTAGAGTAAACTTTCGCGGATACTGTATACTTACCCGGCTCAATATCCATAGCATCAAAATCAAGAATCGTCTCAAAACAACCTGTTTCTTCATCATATTCTGAATGTTTTTGAGATAACGCCTCACTTATACCTTCTTTATTAAGACTTACATCAACTGATACATCGTCAGTTTCTCCAAGATTTCTCCATTGTGCATCTGTTGAAGTAACTTTTACCGGTATATTTATGCTGCTTTTTGATGAAACTGCCTGATCATTCCACATAAAGTAAGTGTTAAGTCCTGCATTTACCTTAAGTGTGTTTTCAATTTTTGCATTCGTCCTATCCTTTATCCTTATACTGCCAAAAGCATCTACATAAGCTATCAACTTATAATCAGGGTTTGTAGGCAATTTGTCAGCCACCCAGTCAATAGTTCCTTTAACAGTACTACCTGGCATAATAGGATCAGTGGTTTCAAAAGTTCCCACAAGCTTGTCATTTACATAGAGTGCTGTCATAAACCCTTCTTTGGTCTCAGTGTCTCCTTCGTTTTTAAAAGTAATGGTTGTAGTCACCTTATCCCCAAATGCTATCTCTTCTCTTGGTCCTTTTGTTTCCATGGACTTAATTACAAGATCAGGCATACTGATATAAATACCTTTAGAAAGGGTATTTACTCCTATATTGTTTTCTTCTTCTGATTCAAATATATCGTTTCTTTCATCTGCCACAACTTTAAACTCTTTAGCTCCAAGTTTCGGTTTTTCCCAAGTGAAACTTACATAAGCATTTGAGTCTATTTGCATAGATTCAACTTCACTTTCTCCTATATATGTTCCATCTGCAAAGAATGCTACTTTAAATGCTTTATTTACCTCTGCAAAATTGTCATTTGATATGGTCGCACTAATTGTAAGATTTCCTTCATCATCTAATATTCCATTTCCAGGATACACAACCACGCTCTCAACTGACACATCTGGTCTTTTCAGTCTCATATATGGTGTTTGTATACTAATTTCATTATCTGATTTATCAAGTTCAACCAAATGTGGTATTGGTCCATCTGCAACCACCTTCAAATTATGCTTACCCGGCTTTGAAGCTCTCCATACAACAGTCTTTGTAATTGTATTTTCTCCAGCAGCCTTTGGAAGACTTTCCACATGTGTCATTTCCAGCAATTCGTCATCGTCCATAAATGCGATATTAAAGCTGTCGGCATCATCTGTGCCAATATTTTCTATAGTAGCTGTAAGCAATATCGGTGCATTCCAGTCGACTATACCATCTTCTGGGCCATCCCAAGAAAACTTAAGAACCCTTAAGTTGGAAAAATATGAGCCAAATGTATCCAAAGCACGACTTTTCTGGTTATTTCCGTAATCAGCTTCCTTTAAAGGATGTCCCATATCATTTGCTACAACAGTAAACATATGATTGCCTTTTTGGTTTTGCCATTCGAAGCTTACATCTTTTGTTTCACCAATTTTAATTGATTCTGAAACTTCTACATAGTTCTGATACTTATTGTCCACGTAAAAACCAACTAAAAACGGAACATCTGCATTGGCATATCCACCATTATAAACACTAGCAGTTACTGTCACCATCTCGCCCTCTTCGGGAACTTCTGGAGTAAGCTTTAAGCTATTTATACGAAGATCTGCCCTAGTCTCATTTATAGTAACTTGCATTATGGAATGTGAATCAAAGTTATTGTCATCAGTTACTGTAAGCTTTACCTTGTATGTTCCTGAGTTCTGATAAATATGAACAGGAGCTACACCTGCTGCCGATTCACCATCTCCAAACTCCCATTGGAACTTTTGTATATAACCATCCTTGTCATAGGATCTTGATCCATCGAACTTGGCATTAGTTAATACATCAGCTGAAAAATCAACTCCGGCAAATGCCTCCGGCTTGTAATTCACCCTGAAGATTTCTTCTATATATGCTTTTTTATTGTTGTTATTTATAATCTTTGCATATACTTTGTGATTTCCACCCACAGGAGGAATCCAATCTACATAAATATACTCAGAATGCAGAGATTCTATATCTGTAAATGCTCCCTCGTCAATTTTTATAACTTCTTCGGTACCCTCAAGCTGTGCATAAAACTCAACTATACCGCTTTGAGTCACTTTTCCTGTATTTAATACCTTTGCCCTTATTGGTATTATATCCTTTTCATCGGGGTAATGTCCCACATCTTCAAAAAGTGCCAATCTTCGACTATTTCCTATATAATCTCCGTCACCTTCTCTAATGTATTTTTTATTATCTTCTTCTTTCCCTTTAACATAAATCCATTGGGCACATTCTAATGCTTCAAATACAGTTCCTTTACTAAAATCAGCTGTATAACCCGATGGTATATATTGTTTTTTACCATTTTCATCAGCTATAACAGGTATTTCGTCTACTATATATATATTTCCATAATCACTCCAGTAGTTTCCATGACTTAATGCTATAGCTTCTGATCCTTCACCATAAACAGCCCTTACAACAGAGGTCATATTTGAATCTTCCATTGGCTCCTTTATAACCATCACCTGATATCTTACAGAGTCCATCGTGTTTGCATCAGATTCAGGCGGTTCTACTTCAAAAGATAGAGTAGGACTTTCATTTGTAGGCTGTTTTGTAACGGTCAAACTCTCTGGAACATGAATCTTTACTTTTAGACCGGTGTCCAAATTAATAAGATAATTTGGCATTCCAGTATCGCCTATATCAATCAAAGTAAGCCCTCTTGATTCATCGTCTTCCTCTTTTAATAACCCATCCTTACCAATTATCTCGGTTGTAACCTCTGTAATCAAAGGATTTAACTCAACACCCATGAAATCTTTATGTGTTAGCGTTGCTGTAAAATCACGGAATCGCCCCTTCAACGGTTCATTGTTCTGATCTTCATAGGAAAGCCAGCGAACTACCCAATAACCTGTGACCTTTTTATGGGGCTCAATATCTCCAAGATTTAATCTAAAGTTGTTACCGGCTGAACTTCCAAAGGAAGTCTGCATTATTTCAAATTTTGTAATAAGTCCTGCCTTGTTTTCCTCAAGCTCTAATTGCCCGGAATCAATAACAAGATTTTTTGCAATTCCGTTACCAACATTCTCCGCAGTAACTCCAATTCTAAATGGATCACCGGCCACTACGTCATGGGGTACATAATAGTGAAGCTTTAGATTGGGCTGAGGAAGTATTGTAATTTCCTCTTGCTTTGTCTGAGTTTCAATGTACTTTCCATTTAAGTAGTAAGATATTATTGCCTTTACCATATACACCTTTCCGGTTTCTTCTTCTCCACCTAAGCCATCTCCAGGTATTACCTTCCAGCCTGCTGTCATACCTGTTCCTGCCGCTAATGAATCCGAACCGTCAAGGGTATTAATACCATTTAATATAGTAGGAATTATAAAGTTTTGTTCAGAAACATCCTTACCATCCTCTTCGCTTACAACAACCCTTACACTTATATTTTCCAGTGCATTATTCTTATACCCATTATTTACTTTTAACGTTGCATCAAAAGCCTGTCTTTCTAAGGTTGCAGTTTGATTAAGCTTTAATTTTACAATTTCAAGATCTTCTGAAGGATCCTCACCGATTTGTTTTACTGAATCACTCGCAAAATAATCATATTCACCAATTTCTCCTACTCCATCTGGCTCTTTTATTTCATCACTTGGTTCTCCATTAATTACTACCTTTATAGTTTCTTCTCCAGGATTCCATAATGGCATGCTAGCTTTAGGAATATCCTTTGCAGGATTTACCGGAAGGCCAGTATCAGCATCAAAGCTTACATATTTTCCGTTTAAAAGTATACAATTCCATGGAGTTTCGCTACTCCTCATACCGTATCTTAATTTGTAATATCCAGGCTGCACCATAATTCTAATCTTTGCAGAACCGTGGGCAGGAATTTCTCCTATATATCCACCATCTAATATACTTATTCCCATATCTTCGTCCTTCTCACGAAGCACAGAAGCATAAACATCCGCCATAGCAACATAACTGTTGTTTATAACCTTTGTCTCTAATATCAAAGGCTCGGTAATTTTCTTTGGTACAGTTATCCAAGGTCTGTCAAAAGCAAATTGAGGTTTGGGAATATTAGTTTCAAAATTCATTTCAAGTGTAATTTCATACTTATCTTCAATGGTTGTAGGTACTACAGTCCATTCTATTTGCACCGGTAGAATTTCCATAACCACATTTACTATGGATGCTTCAGTCATTGGCATTATCTTTGTTTCACCTATAACTTTTTTAAGTCCCTGTGCCTGCACAGAGTATGTATACTCTCCAAGAGGCTTGCCTTCAAAAACAAGTACCCCGTTTTCATCGGTCTTTCCATAATAATTATAGTAGTTTAGGCTTTCTTCACCATTTTTCATAAGAATGTAAGGTTCCTTGCTTATAATAGTAACCTCTGCATTTGAAACCTTTTCTCCTGCATCATCCAATACAAGGAAGGATAAAGATCCCGACTCAGCACTAGAAACCTCAGCGCCAATAGTAACCTTTGCACTGTATTTACCGTCAGTAGCTATTATCACATCCTGATACTTACCAACACGTGTGTCCTCATCAGGACTGATTACAACCTCAAAGGTTGTGGACTCACCTGGCATAAGATTATTTTTCAGAAGATTCTGAGGTTTTATCCATGGCACTGAAGCAGGAGATTCTAATCTTATGTCTTTCATTTCTCCCATACCCTTGTTTATCAGCTTAACAACCTGTATTGATGACTCCTTTGGATGTAAACCAACTAAAACACCTTTTGGTTCTATAACCGGATATGGTACTGCCGGTCTTAAGTTTAGTTCAATATTTGACTCTGCAAAGGCACCCTGCATGCTGGAAAATCTAATTGTAAAATCAGAAGTATCGGCAGCATCAATAGGGGCACTAAAGTTTATCACCACAGAAGCACTCGCACCAGGTTCTAATATAGAAGGAAGGGATGATGTATCTAAAGATGCTATTACTTTACTATCCTTGTCATGAGATATCAACGAAGCTGTTATACCTGTCAATGTTGAATCGGTGAAATTTTCACCTAGCTTTGCCTCAGAGCTTTTTTTATCAACTCCCATAGTATTATTTTTAATTTTTATAACCCTAGAAAAGCTGGAATTCTTTGCGGCAGCAGCTATAAGCTTAGATGGCGATGCTTTAAGTCCCCATACGACAAAGTCTATTCTCCCCATACTTCCAAGAGCTCTCTGATACGGGCAAACATTAAGATGCCAAACTCCGGATTCAGAGGTCATTGTCATAAAGTCATCGGAAAATCTACCGTTTTCATCGGTTTTAACTATTCTTCTGTGCCCTGCATGATAGAGCATTTGATATTCTTCCCCTAAGGAATCATATCCCTTTTTCGGCTCTTTTAATTTAGGTTCCATATCATATACAAGTACAACTCTTTCATCTGCAATAGGATTACCGTCTCTACTTGTAAGCTGACCGGTAACATGGACAGTCTCTCCTGCCTGATATGAGTCCTTGTCAATATCTACTTCAATTACAGAATCCTTTATAATACGTACATTGCATTCGGAATAAACAGTCTCAATTCCATCTCCTGCCTCAAACTTTAAGATATGGCTACCTGTTCTTAAGTCGGCAGTCTTAATCTGACCTTTAAAGCTATTAGTTGCAGGATTATAATCCAAAAAGCCGCTAATAGCTCCCATGCTATACTGCACCTTAACTCCATCATCGGGAGTTAAGCTATTATCAATATTACTTGCCCTCTTAACAATTGCACTAATGGGTATAACTCCATCAGATTCATAATACAAAGCTGCCCTATAATAATCATCATACTGCGCTTCATTAGGGAATGATTCCATAAATATGGAGTCCTCAATTGTAAAGTCCCTTTCCCAGCTTCTTACCGTATAAGATCCGGGAGCTTCTTGTGTAATTGCCTTCTCTTTATCTACAACTATTTTAATTCTGTGAGTACCTAAATCCTGAATTGGATCCCAGTCCATCCCCATAAATACCGTACTATGACCTCTTACACCCTTCACCTTTACGGTATTTACCAATTCGTCATCTACAAATAGTGATAAATAGAAAGGCTCAAATACAGTTGTCACGCTCTGATTGCTAAGATGAACATTAAATGCAGTCTTTTGACCGTATTTAATTTCAAGTGGTGACCATGTAACATCTGAAATGGTCAAATCGGGATATACAATTCTCAATGCAGGGACGGTAGCATCAACCGATACCACTTCTGCTTTTTCCAATACAGTATTATTAAGGTCTGCATAAACCTTTACCTTGTGTTCTCCCGGCTGTACTTTCCACCGTACAAATACCTCTTTTTCATCTCCTGCATTAAGCTTATCAACCTTTACACCTCTTACAAGGTTTCCATCCACATAGAAATCCACCATAAAACTATGAGTTATATCTATAGTTCCTGTGTTTTTAACCTTTGTAAAGAATGTAAGAGAAGTTCCATCCGTTAACATGCTTTCTCCCGGAAGCCATGTAACCTCCGATAATGAAAGCTTAGGATATACCACCTTTAAATCAGGCGTTTTAACCCTCTTTTCATTATTGCTTCTGTCAAGCTCTATTACTGCTGAATCAATATCATCGACTTTTATTGTAATATCATGTACACCATTTAATGGCTTTTCAATAAAGCTTACCGTTCTTTCCTGCCCTGGCTCTAATACATTTATTATTTTCTTTGATCTATAAACATCGTCTACATAAAGTGACACATAGAATTTCTCGGCATTTGCCTCACCTTTGTTGACTATCTTTGCATTGTAAGAGAACGGATTTTCGCTGTTTATTTCGGTGTTTTGTGCAGTCCAACCAACATCTTCAACCGAAAGGTCAGCAAAGTTTACCTGCTGTGATGTCATTGCTGCGGTCTTTTGATTGTTCGCTCTAGACAATTCGTCAAGGTTGTCCAAAAGATCATTTGCCACAACTTTTACAACATGAACTCCTGGAGTTGCCACCCAATTGAAGGAAACAATTTTAGACTGTCCTACATCAATATCCTCATCATTTCTTGTATATCCTATATACTTATTATCAATATAAAATGCAGTCAAAAAGCCTCTTTTGCTTGAACCTTTTCCTGTATTACCTATTACAGCTTTAATTTCAACCACATCATTTTCCTTAGGATCTTTTGGACTCCATATAACATCTTCAACTACAAGGTCAGGTCTTTTATCAATAATCTTAATATTAGTGGTTGCAAAAGACTTCGCACCTTCATTGTCTTGTACAGTTAGTGTCACCACATACTCTCCCGGCATTTGATAGCCATACAAAACCTTTGAACCTTCCCGGGTGTTTCCATCTCCTAAATCCCATATATATGAAACTATTTTTCCGTCTTCGTCCTTTGAAAGCTGTCCATCATCCCCAACAGCTCCTTTAAAGGTAACCGTTGATGAAGATTCAGCCTCGCCAACACTTTCAATGACAGCTATTGGTGCCTTGTTTAAACTAATATCCTCCTGCCATGTGTTATTACTGGGGTCATTTTCAATTGAACTGTCTGTCGTAGTAACAACTGCTTTTACATTTATTTTAGAAGGCAAATCCTCTGACGGCTTGTAGTTAAACTCTACATTTTTGTTTCCAAATCCGTCTACGCTAACTTCTATTTCTCCCATTTTTTCGTACTCAAGATTCTTTTCATCCTTTGAAAGGTAGAGCTCTAAAAGTCCATCCACCTTTGCAGGTCCAAAGTTTTCAACTCCTGCAATTATTTTTCCTTCCCTGCCGTAAACCAATGCTTCAGGGTTTGCACCAATATTTCTTATGGTAATATCCGTCTTTGAAGTTGGTGTTACTATTACCTGATTGCCACTGTCGCCTTCATTTCCTGCTAAGTCTACAGCATTTACAACATAATAATATATCTTTCCATCTACAAGACGTTCATCTTGATATATTTGAGCACTAGTGTTTCCAACAAGAGTATATTCTCCTCCATTTTCCGTACTACGATAAACATTATAGCCCCTTATGTCCTCATCTTTGGTATTTGGAGTCCATGAAATCTGAACCTTACCTCCTGTACCATTATCACTTCCCTTTACCAATAATGGTTTTGCTGGCGGAGTTCTATCAATAGAATACCTTTTTAAAATTTTACTATCTCTTCCTCCAACATTTACAGCTGTTGCTCTAACCCCATAACATCCAGGAGGTAAAAGCTTTGCATCCCATTCGATTTGAGATAAAAACTCCTGCTCATATTTACCTTTACCCGGTGTAAATCCGTTTTTCACTATTTCATTAACAAGCAATTCATAGTTGCTGACACCATCTGCAGGTTTTTCATCAGTTCCTATAAGTTGCCACTTTTCCGTACCTGTTATTTTCTCTGAAAAATTATCTCCAAGATACGCATACTCATAAACCACCTCTTGAAGTCCCACGGAATCACAGACCCTTGTGGATATTGTAAGACTTTCATTGAACCTTGAAAGCTCCCCTGGGAACGCTTCTAATATCAGAGGATTTGAAGACTGTACAAGAGCCATAACCTGCCTTGAATTTTCCACATACTCATCCATTGAATAGTCATAACTAGGTTCACTCTCCATACCTAGATCATTCACAACAGAAACCCTATAGTAGTACTCTTTATGTGGATCTCTCATATTGTCAACAAAAACATTTGATGTAGTATATTCTACTACCCTCTCATAATCTCCGTCCTTGCCTTCCTTTCTGTATACCACATAGTGATCAAAATCAGAACGATTAACAGGAGCCCAACTTACAATTAATCTCCATTCACCAGCCTCTACAAAAAGATCTCCATCCATCTTTGGAGGTGCATTTCCAACAAGAAAGTTCTGTATTTTTTCTGCAGTATTACCTAAAGCATCCTTTGCTTCAACCTTTATTTGATAGTAACCATCCTCATATATTACAGTATTGTCTTTATTTACTGTACTCCATACATAAGTTGCAGCTTCTGTACTATTATTATTATAAGTCCCTATTTCATCCCATGTTCCATCACCAATTGCTGTGCCATCCTCGTTTATAGCTCTAACAAAAAAGTTATAACTTGCTACTGCCACATTATCCTTTGCCAAAACAGTAATATCAGCATTTCTTCTTAATACACTACCACCAATTGGCTCAAACTTTTCAAATACAGGTGCTGTAATATCTTCACCCGGCTTAACCTTTTCTATGTTGGAAATCTCACTTTCATTTCCAAGCTTGTCAACTGATGTTACTGCGTAGTAATTGTAATACTCAGGAGATACTTCCTCATCAATATAAGATCTATCATAAACTTCTTCTATAAATACCATATCTAAAACATCATCTTTAATTCCTTTATATATCCTAAAGCATGCAAAATCTGACGGCATTGATGCTTCCCATTTAAGTTCGATCTGTCTTTCTGCTGACATAGACTCTAATTGTGGACTCATAGGTGCTGTATTATCTACTTTAAGCTCTGCTGATGTTTCGTTTTTATTTCCTGCTTCATCATAGGCATTTGCTTTTATTGTATATGTTCCGTCAGTTAGCTCTGTAGTATCCCATTCACATGTACCTGAAGTAGAAGAACCTATTACAACAGGTTCGTATTCGTCCTTAGCAGTATATGTAAACTCAACATTACTTACTCCTACGTTATCTGATGCCATAAGACTTAAGTTTACTTTTCCCCTTACCGAACTTCCGTCTGAAGGTATAAAGCTATTTATTTGAGGCTTTGTAGTATCTGGTAAAACCTTTACAGCCTCAGAAATATTTCCTATGCTTTCCTTACCATAGGTATCTTTCACAGTAATCTTGTAGCTGTATAATGCATCCGCCTCAACATCAAGGTCAATATAGCTTTTAAGCTTTGTTGATTTAATATATGTATAGTCGCCATTGTCCTCACTTCTATATATCTTATACAAATCCATAAATTCATCGGACGTGTCTTCCCATAAAACTTCAACTCTTACCTGTCCTGCTACAGTAGTAACAGATTTTGTATCTTGAGGCAGCGAATTTCTAATAGAAGTTTTTATAATACTTTCTTCGCTTTTATTACCTGAGTAATCAAAAGCCACAGCTTTAATTTCATAATTTCCTGGCTCAAGGCTTGATGTATCTAAATCATAAATAATGCGAGCATCAGCTTGTATAGAATCAACAGTTTTCTCTGGGATACTTACAAAGTCTTCGCCATCTTTGCTGTACCAAAACTCTATCTTTGACACACTATGGTTATCCTCTGCCAAAGTATCAAGAATTAGAACTTCACCCTCTCTATAAGATGTAAAGCTCTTTATTACGGGAATTTCAATATCCTCATCTGTTGAAATCTCAATAGCTTTACTTTCCTCTGATGCATTCATATTGCGGTCAAAAGCTTTTATTGTATAGCTGTATGTAGTACCTGGATATACATCTATATCAGTATAAGTTGTGCTGATAGTTTCAAATGCTTTACTTCCATCTTTATAAATGTGGTAACACTTTATAGACGAATTGTCCGTCGAAGGACTCCACTTTATATTTATAGAATCCATTGACTTTGAAACAACCTCAATACCATCAGGAACAGAAGGTGCTTCATCGTCAACTATACCTGCTGCCCAAGCAATATTTGAAAAATCACTTTCCTGATTGAAATTATCAACAGCAGTAAGTTTATAGAACCCAACAACTCCAGCTTTTCTGCTAGTATCTGAATATGTTGTATTTGAGCTTAAAATAACTTTGTCTAAAAACTCATATATACCATCTTCCTTATCGGAACTATATACATTATAATACGCAATATCACTATCACCTGACGACTCCCATGTCAAAGTTATCTCTTCTACATCTGTCTTAGCAGTAAGATTTAACGGAGCTTTTGGTGCAGTATGATCTACAACCAAAGGAATACTCATACTGTCACTATTTTCTGAACTGTCAAACAAAGTACACCTAAATGTAAATTTACCATCCGGCATTTTTTCGCTTTGTAGTGTGAAAGAATAATAGTAGGTGGTATCATCCACATTGTAAGGACCATTTATTATACCTTCTACAGTTTTCCAATCGATTTCATCTGAAGAATAATCAAAGGCTGCATGACTTCCTATAACTCCACCGCTATTTTCAAAATAAATCTTAAATGTAATTGATTTATCTCCTCCTAATATAACCTCATTTCCCGGTTCAATCGTTTTAATATGAGGCATTTTAGGAGTAGCAGTCACTTCGTTACTTTTTTCTGAAACCTTTCCTGAAGCATCCTTTGCCACTACATAGTATATGTAGCTTGTATTCTCACTTACATTCTTATCTGAATAAGTTGTAGTCTCACAAGAGGCTATTATTTCATCATCTCTATAAATATCATATCCTACTACACCTATATCATCTGTGGAAGGAGACCATTCAAGCATAACCGCAGAACCAGTAACAGTTTTTGTTTTTAAATTTTGAGGAACTGTTGGTGGTGTACTGTCTTTTGAGTCAACCACATTGACTATAGTAGTAGTAGTATCAGTTTGTGCTAATTCGTCTTCTACTTTTAATCCTATAGTATACTCGCCTGTATTCTCATAATTTACAGTAACACTAACTCCCTCACCGTCATCGTAGTCTCCATCATTGTCCAAATCCCAGTAATATTTAAGTGGAGGGTATACTGTATATGAGTTTTCGGCACTTATTATACTATCTTTTTCTTTTTCAACTGTGTAAGTTGGCTCTAAAACAGCTTCTAGCGAACCTTCAGTTGGCATTATACTTACTTCATTTGAAGCATCGGATTCATTTCCAATACAGTCTACAGCTTTTACCATATAAGTATAAGTCTTTGCCGTATTTAATCCAGTGTGAATAAAGCCTGATTTTACAAGCCCTGAAACATTTGCTTTAACGTAGTCTAAGTTACCATCCTTTACATATACATTGTAACCTATTGTAAAATTGTCGGAAGAATCACTCCACGAAAGATACGCACTGTTTCCTTGAAGTGATGCTGTTACATCCTCTGGTGCTTTTGGCTTACCCGAATTTACATCAACTATTTTAAAGCAGTCTATATTAATTGTTGACCCTGCCGTATTTATTCCTGGGTTAATTACTTCAATAGTATGAATTCCCAAATCAAGATCTCTTATTCTATATACAGGCTTTTGGGTAGTAACGTTTTTAGAATAATTATTTAGCATTACAGGCTCTTCTTTATCCAAAGACACCAACATAGGTGCTAAACTGTCCGATACGCTAGATATCAAGTCAATTCCTGTTCCAAAAAATGTGTATGATACCTTTGCGTCCTTATCGCCAGAATAGTTCCAATATCCACCACTTGCATTTGTATCAGAAACCCTGTTCCATATTCCTGTATAAGATATTGTACTGTTATTTTCTTCTACTATTGTTTCTGCCTCTGTTATATTCTTAGCCAAAACCTCTTTCGAATAATCGGATTCATTGCCTACATTATCTATAGCAGTAAGCTTGTAATAAGCAGAATCAGATGTACCATCCAAATATACAGTACTTTGTCTTACAGGGTCTAAAGAAATTTTCTCATAGGAATCTTGTTCACCAGTAAAACTCCTGTATACATTATAACCGTATAAATCTTCATCTTCAGCTATAGCCCACTGTAAATTGTTTGCATTATCATAAGATAAAACTCTTAAGCCCTGAGGTACCTCTGGTGCATCATTATCTGATGAATTCACAACTTCTATTTGATCTATATTTATACTGTTATTCTCACTTAAAGGATTCATATCCCCACTACATATTATTGTAATCTTATGAACATCGAGCTCTAATGCTGGACTTATCCATACAAGGTTTTTATATTTAACCTCCGGCCTGTAAAGATCTACTACGTCAACTTTTTTATCATCTATATAAACATTTGCAATACCTGATGTATTTCCTGTTGAAGCAAACCACTTTACTCTTGTTCCATAGAAATAAAAGCTAAGATCAGAACCAGTTTCAGCTGATTCCATTATACTCTGTATAAATCCCTCCCCATTGTATTTTCTAGACCAGCTATCACTATAAACCATACCTTTACTTGTTTCTATATATTTGCCTTCCATAATAGCAGGCATCTCACTTACAGCTTCAGATGGCAGCGACTCATTGCCATATTTATCTATAGAAGTCACTATGTAATAGTAAGTGTTACCGTTTATAACATCAGTGTCAGTATACTCTGTACTCTTAATTATATTAAGTGCATTAGTTCCTACAACAATATAATCTCCATCTAGAGTCCCTGACCTGTATACACGGTAGCCTTCAAAATCTTCCTCTTCATTTGAAGTCCAACTTAAATTGACCTCATTATTACCTTTTTGAGAAGATAGCCCATTTGGAATTTCTGGTGGTATTATGTCATCGGTTTCAGTTACGGTTATTGTATCAATATATACTAAACCATCACCATTTACTATAATCTCCATGGTATGCCAGCCGTTTTTAAGATTCATCCTCCTGTAAACCGTCTGGTTTTTCTCATCTATATCACTATAGAGGTTTACCACGTCAGTAGACTTTCCATCTATCAAAACCTCTACTGACCCACTTTGACTACTCCTTCTTGCTGTCCACTCTATTCCTGTACCCTTGAAGTTAATTAAAGCCTTACTTCCTTCCACACTGCTTACCTTGCAATAATTGCCACTCGCACCGTATACATTTGAGTCACTCCAGGTTCCTTCATATATAATAGCAGTATTATTCTCTTCATAGGTTCCGACATTCAATACCTCTGTTCCATCAGGCACTTCTTCTCCTTCTCCCACAGCTAATGGTATTGCTTTTTTCATTTCGGAGCCATCAGATTCATTGCTAAATGTGTCAACTGCTGTAATCATATAACTATATTCTACTCCAGGTACAACATCAGTATCTTCATAAGACTTTGTTTTCACAGGACTTTTGTTTATTATTCCATCAAAGATACTTCCCCTGTATCTATATATGTTATATCCTACTACACCATTATCTGAAGATGTCCACTGTAGGCTTATCCTTGCTTCATCAGGTATAGCTTCAAGATTTGAAGGTGCAACATCTAACATAACAGGTTCTATAACTTTTATTTTATCAATGTCTACAATAACCTCACCAGATATTGGGTTTTTATCCCCTAACGCTTCAATTCTCAAAGTGTGCTCACCAGATTCGAGCCCATAGCGCCTATAGTAGATTTTATTGTAATAACTTCTTTCTCTATATAAATCGACAATACATGCGGTCTCACCATCTATAGACACCTTTGCCAATCCCCTGTCTTTTTCAGCAATTGACCACACTTCTATACCGGTTCCATAGAATGTATATTCAGCTACAGCACCTTCACTATTTGTAAATGTGTTATAACCTCCGCTAAAATCAGGCGATGCCTCTTTTGTCCAAACGCCTGTATAATCAATCGCTTCACATTCTCCTTCAATAATTCCTTCCTCTAAAATATCATATACTTCAAAGGAATCAAAATGTACATTTATTCCCCCAGAGGATTCATTCTTAAGACCTGTAACTCTTATTTCCACCGAATGGATTCCTTCAGAAAGGTCTGTTACTTCATACATAGTTTTTTTATAAACCGGATCTTCCTGATAAAGATCAACAGTTTTAACTTGCTCCGTTGAAAGACCCTTATCTAAAGTTATACTAGCTATACCTGAATCATTTCCTCTATAACCTTTTAGACGCACTCCTGTTCCATAGAAATAAAAAGTTGTATAGCAATCCTTCAAACTGCTGTAACGTTCACCTGAAGCACTCGACTGCGTATTATCATTTAATCTCCAAGTACCTTTATATTCTATTCCTTCAGCATCATCCTCATAGCTGCCAGGATAAATTGCAGTGTTTGCCTCTGTAGCTTGGGACAATACAGACTCATTTCCATTTTCGTCAACTGCACTCACCTTATAATAGTACATTTTACCGCTGTCAACTGTAGTATCGGTATATGTGGTAGAATGTGTTTTTATAAAATCATTAATCTTTTCAAAGGAAGAATCCTGCTCAATTGAACGGTATATATTATAACCCTTTAGATCCTCTTCATCTACCAGACTCCATAAAAGTTCAACTTCATTAACACCTGAAATTGCAGTAAGCCTTTGGGGTGCCTCAGGTGCCTTTGAATCAAAATTATTCATAACCTCAAAACTATCTATATAGAAATTAGTATACATTAAATTTGTACTCTCTTCTAGCACCTTTAATTCCATGAAGTAAATTCCACTGTCAAGGTTAGATATATTAAAAATTTCAACCTGTAAATTTTCTGTGGAATTATAGAGATCAACAGTAGCTTTTTCTATCTCTTTTTCATTTATATCCTTAATCGATATTTCAAACATTCCACTGTATGCATTTCTAATTCCAAACACTCTTATGCCTGTTCCATAAAACACAATACTTGCTGTATCCCCTGATGTATAACTTCTCATTACATATGATTCTTCTGCACCTTCAACCTCAGTTCTATTCCAAGACCCGGTATATAAAACTCCTTTACTATTTTCCTGATACCTTCCTTCTAAAAAAGCAGGAATCTCATTTACCGCATCTGATGGCAAAGACTCATTTCCATATTTATCAACAGCCGTAACTACATAATAGTACATCTTTCCATTTAGAGCATCATTATCAATATAGCTTGTATCTCTTATTATATTAAATGCGCTTTCACCTATTACATGATAATCGCCATCAGAAGATTCCGATCTGTAAATGCGGTATCCGTCAAGATCTTCCTCATTATTTGGAGTCCAACTCAAACTGACTTGGCTATTTCCCTTTTGGGCACTAAATCCCTTTAGAACTTCTGGTGCTGTAATATCATCAGTTTCAACTACCGTTACAGAATCAACATATACAATTCCATCACCTTGTACTATAATTTCCATCGTATGCCAGCCGTTTGTAAGATTCATCCTCTTATAAACAGTCTCACTTTTTTGAAAGGAAGCATCTCTATAAAGGTCTAATAATCCCTCAGATTTTCCGTCTATCAATACTTCAACAGAACCATTTGATTTTTCTTTTATTGATGTTAGCTCTATTCCTGTTCCTTTGAAATTAATTAAAGCCTTACTTCCTTTTGTGCTACTTTCCATGTATTTATAACCACTAGCACTAGGATTATTTGACTGTCTCCAGCTTCCTTCATATATAATAGAAGGATTATTTTCTTCATACGTTCCTTGTGTCAACGCCTCTATACCATCAGGCACCAACTCACCTTCACCTAATTTTAAAGGTACTGCCGATACAAGATCTGATACTTCTGACTCATTCCCAAGAGAGTCAAATGCTACTACTCTATAGCTATATTCTACTCCAGGTACAAGACCTGTATCTTCATAGTACATTGTCCTTACAAGATTTTTGTTTATTCTACCATCAAAAATGTTTCCCCTATATCTTAGTACACTATATCCTACAGTTCCATTTCCCATTGATTGCCATTCTAATTTTATACTTCCCTCTGATGCTACCGCCTCAAGATTCGCTGGTATTTCATCTGAAAAAATGGGTTCTATAACATTTATCGCATCAATATCTATAGCATATCTTCTTGATAACTCATTTTCAATTGTAGCCGGTTCAATTCTTATGGTATGCTTTCCGGATTTTAGTCCATAACGTCTATACACTTTCTTTTGATATTGTATTCGATCAGAATAAAAGTCTATAAGGCTTGGAATCTCACCATCAATTGATATCCATGCCATTCCTTTGTCTCCCCTTGGGGTTGACAATACTTCTATCCCTGTTCCATAAAATGTATACTCTGCAGTAGCATTAGTGTCGGTAAACATTGTGCTGCCACCACTACTAAAGTACGATTCTTCATTATCCCAAATTCCCTCATAATTTATTGTTTTAGAATCGCTTTCAATTAGCACACTATCTTTCCCATATACATCAAATGAGTCCACAAAAACCATTATATCATTAGACCCTTCATTTTTAAGACCTGTAACTTTTACTTCAACAGAATGAAACCCTTCATTTAGACCTGATATTTCATATATTGTCTGCTTGTATTGTCCTTTCTCTTGATACAAATCAACAGTTGTCATGCTTTCCGCTGCAAGGCCTTTATCTAAAGTTATATCAACCATACCTAAAGCCAATCCTGTTAAGCCTTTTATATTAATGCCTGTCCCATAGAAATAAAAACTTAATGTTGAATCCTTTGTATCACTATATTTCTGCTTTCCACCACTTGCATTTGTTCCTGAGTCCACTCTCCAATAGCCATCTAGTAAAACTCCTTCGGCATCTTCTTCATAAGAACCTGTATAAAAAGCAGGCTTTGCCTCTACAACCTCAGACAACAAAGACTCATTTCCAAACTGATCAACAGCACTAACTTTATAATAATAAGTTTTAGCATTTGTAACTGAATTATCTGTATAGGAAGTGGCAACGGTATCCGCTGAATCATTTATCCTTTCAAATGAAGAGTCAGGATCTTGGGAACGATATATGTAGTAGCCTTTTAAATCTTCCTCCTCTACAACGCTCCATATAAGCTCAACTTCATTTGACCCAGGAACAGCTGTAAGTCTTTGAGGAGTAATAGGTGCCTGATAATCAAAATCAGTTGTAACCTCAAAGCTGTCTAAATAAGTATAATTACCTGTAGAATTTGAATTCCTAGTATCAAGCGCCTCTATTTCAACTGAGTATACTCCCATATCAAGATTGTATATACTAAAAATTTCAGATTTATATTCATCAGATGGACTATAAAGATCAACATCATAAGATTTTATTTCTTTTCCAGTTACGTCCTTAATTTTAACATTTATTATACCACTACGATCATATCTTTTTCCAATTATTTTTAAGCCAGTACCATAAAAAGCAAGCCCTGCACTGTCTCCTGCTTTGTAGCTCTGCATAATGTAGTACTCTTCTGCTCTAGTATCTCTATATCTGTACCATTCACCAGTGTATACTATTCCCTTATCGTTTTCCTGATACTTTCCTTCCAATAGAGCAGGAATCTCACTTATAGCATCCGACGGCAATGACTCATTTCCATATTTATCTACAGCTGTAACCACATAATAGTATGTAGTTCCATTCACAAGATTCGTATCAGTATATTTTGTATCTTTTACAATATGTAACGCATTATCTGATGTAACCTCATAATCTCTATCAATAGTTTTTGATCTGTATATACGGTAGCCATACAAATCTTCTTCCTCATTGGGACTCCAACTGATCTCAATTTCGGCATTTCCCTTTGTCGCATTAATATCCTTTGGAATGTCAGGTGCATTAATATCATCAGCTTCTACTATAGTGACGGTATCAATATTAACCTCTCCATCTCCCTGAACAATAAGCTCCATAGTGTGCCAACCATTTGCCAGATTCATTTTTCTATAAACTGTCTGTGCTTTTTCAGTAGCTTCACTTTTTAAACTTAGTATTCCGTTGGACTTTCCATCTATAAACACTTCTAAAGAGCCATAATATAAATCCCTATTTGCTTTCCATTCGATTCCCGTTCCTTTAAAGTTAATAAAAGCTGTACTTCCAGCTATGCTACTTTTCTTTACATAATTACCACTTGCACCTGTATCATAACCATCTCCCCAACTTCCACTATATATAATAGCAGCGTTCTTTTCTTCATATGTACCTGTTGTCAACACATTGGTTCCATCGGGCACTTCATTACCTGCATCTACTCCTTGAGGTACTGCTCTTATAATATCTGAAATTTTTATTTCATTTTCCTCTGAGTCAATTGCTGCAACCTTATAGCCATATTCTAATCCAGGTACAAGTCCAGTATCCTCGAAGGATTTTGCTTTATAAGGTTTGTCGTTAAGTTTTCCGTCACATAGATTCCCTTTGTACCTGTATATATTGAATCCAACAACTTCAGTATTGTTTGATGTCCAATTTAAAATCACACTGCCTTTTCCTGCTTGAGCATTAAGATCACCAATTACTACATCTTCAGTTATTGAACCCGGTTCTATTATATTTATGGCATCAATATCTATATAGTCTTGGCTTAAATCTATACTCTCTGTCACTTCTATTTTCAGGGTATGTTGACCTGATTCTAGTCCATAACGTCTAAACACTTTCTTTTTATATGTAATATCACGTTCAAACATATTTATTAAGGTTTCCGGTTCACCGTCAATTGATATCTTTACCGCTCCTCTGTCAGTATCAACCTTTGATAACAGCTCAACTCCCGTTCCATTGAAAGTAAAAGTAGCTGTTGCCCCTTTCTGGTTTGTATATGTAGTATATCCTCCACTGTAACCAGATTCTTCATCCTTTTTCCAGACACCTTCATAATCTATTGAAATAGACTCGCCTTCAATTTTTTGAATTTCTAAATTATTCTCTGCTTCTGTTGGTTTTGCTTCTACTATCTGGGAAGGGTCAGACTCGTTTCCATATTTATCTACCGATGTAACATAATAATAGTATGTAACATCATTATTGGTGGATGAATCTAAAAATCTGCTCTCCTTACAATATAAAGTTGAATTGATTTTATGAAACTCTGAATCTTGTGACAAAGATCTGTAAATATTATATCCCTCTAAATCATCCTCTTTGCCATATTGCCAATAGAGTTCAACTGAATTGTTTAGACCTAAAATCTGATACAGCCTTGGCGATTGAGGTGGTTCAACATCAGGGCTGTCTACCACTACAAAAGAGTCTATATATATGTTTGTTCCTGTAGAACTTTGATTTTTGTCCCCAGTAACACGAATTTTTATTGTATGATTTCCTCTTTCAAGTCCCTGCTTATAAAATGCAACCTGTTGATACGCATATGTACTATTATATAAATCTACAGTACCTTGAATTTCATCATCTATTATAATCTCAGCTATTCCAGAATAACCATTCATTGTTGATATCCATTTGATACCGGTTCCGTAAAAGTTCATACTTACATTTGAATCTTTATCGTAAATGCGCCTCATGTAACCTTGACTGCAATATCCATCTGACTGGCCTCTCCAATCACCTTCATATAAAAGTGCTGAATCATCTTCCTCAAATCTAGTCAAGTCAGTATAATCCAATTCAATTGTAGGTGTAGGTGTGATTGTAGGTGTTGACGATATTGTTGGTGGTGCTAATCTTATATCTATCGTTGGCGTTGGTGTTATTGTTGGTATTAATGTTGGTGTTATTGTTGGTGCTGTTGTCGGTGCTATTGCTGGTGTTATTGTTAGTGCTATTGTCGGTGCTATTGTCGGTGTTATTGCCGGTGTTGTTGTCTGTGCTATTGTCGGTGCTATTGTCGGTGCTGTTGTCGGTGTTATTGTTGGTGTTATTGTCGGTTCTACTGTTAATGCTATTGTCGGTGTTGCTACTGGCGATAAAACTAAATTTGGTGTAGGCGATACACTCTCAGCATTATAATCCTCATAAACCGCACCCGTTACAGATTCAATTCTATTTATTGTAACATCATCCTTCGAATTTGAAGGTAGAGACTCATCATTGCTCTCTTCGCTTTCTAAACCATCTGAAATGTTTTCCTCTTCATTATCACCCGTTTCAACAACTATATCCTCGGTAGTTTGCGAAACAACATCCTCTTTATTTATTTCTTCTTTCTCTACTTCAGTTAAAGAATTTAAAATTTCTCCTTCTTCATTTGCTAAAACGCTGACTGTTAACTGCTCAGATAACAAAGTAGATAGTAACACAAAGATTAGAATAAAAGACACAATTTTTTTAAATTTCCCCACTAGATAGATTTTCTGCATTTTTACCTCTCCCCAAAAATTTTTTATCTAAGGTGTTTCAAAAATTCTTTCGCCAACATAAATATCTTCACGCCAATAAAATCATTTTTTTAAACACCAATTAAACTCATAAAATAGCTATGTTTGCAAAAACACACCTTTTTACGATATATATTTATATTAAAACGCACTTATAGACATAATGTCCAGCGCTTTTTTTTAAGCAAATTTATAATTTCTCAAGTAAATCTAAAATCATTTTAGTTCCTTACTATTAGGAAAAATTAGATTTGAATTTTATCGATATAAACCCACCAAACATAATATGACAAAAAAACGTTATATTTTCATTATAAATTGCTAATAAACCTTATTTATTATTTTTATATTTCCTCATCTACGATTAACAGAAGTCAACCAAAGAAATGAAAATACTACACAACTTTATGCTTATTGAGCTCAAATTCTTAATATAAAATATCAAGCTGGGTTCAATATATTCATATTTAAAATAATACTCTATTTTATAATAAATTTCAATAGAAAACTAAAAAATATGTAAAAAAAACACAAAAATAAACGACACCTCGAATTTACTTTTAATTGACACAATAGTCATCTATATACTAAAAATCGCACACAAAAAAACCTGCCAAAGGTTTTCGGCAGGTTTTTAACTTTTTCAAACAAAAATTGGGTTCATCTATATTAAATCATCAACGTTATGTTTGTCAACTACATCTGTTCTTGTCCAAATCACATCACTTTCAAGCTTTTTACCTGTTACAAGGTAATTGTATAAATATATAATAGGATCATGTCCCTGTCCAAAAGGATCCTGTCCAATCGCAGCGTATATAATACCTTCTTTTATGAATTCAAACACCTCTTTGTTAAAATCAAAACAGACAATTCTGGTTTTACCATTCAAGCCAAGATCTTTAATAGCTTGTGCTGCACCAGTTATTCCACCTCCAGTGGTGAATATACCTTGAACGTTTGAGTTTTTGCTTAAATAATTTTTAACTGCATTGTAAACAACATCAAAATCATCAGACGCTTCCATTTCTTCAACTATTTTAATCTTACGATATCTATTTAGACGCTCCCTAATTTTATCAGTCCTTGCTTTATGAACAAAAATCTCTAGATCTCCCCTAAATATCGCTACATTTCCTTTTCCATTAATAGCCTTAACCATAAAATCTGCAGCTAAAACACCAGCATCATTTATATTAGGTCCAAAATAAGCAGTTTTCTTTGATTCTTCAGGTAAATCACAGTTAAAAAGCATTACAGGAATGTTTTTTTGTGCAGCCCTATCAATTAGAGAAACAAGATTTTGAGTAAACCCAGGACAAATTATCCCGTCACAACCTTTCTCTAAGTATTCCTCAAAATTTTTAGCAATATTTGCACCGGTATTTTCTTTAAATCCAATATATTCAATTTCAGCATTTTTCAAAGCCAACTCTTTTTCAGCATATAGTACCCCTTGTCTAACCCCAACCCAAAATTCATGGTCTAAAGGACTTAAAAACACAATTTTTAGTGTTTTTTGACTTTCTTCTTCAACTGGAACAACAGCTGTTCTAAACCTTTTAACTAACTTTTCTATTCCGTAAAGCATATTCTTCAATGAAGATATATTGTTATTGATTATTTCTGCACCTGCAAGCTCTTCTTCTGTAACTGCAGCAACCTCTTGCGTTACCGAGGAAATCTTATTAGAAGCCTTAAAAATATCTTGACCTTTTTCTCTTACTTCATGAGTGCTATTAGATATAACATTTGCTTCAGAATAAACCTTTTTTGTATCGGTGCTTAATATATCCGCTTCATTTTTAATAGAATAAAATGATTTCTTTATGGATGAAAACAATTCTTTACTCTCATCATAACTTGTAATACAGCTAACAATACTACTTTTTACATTGTTGCTGCTATCAGAAACATTATTTAATACTGTATTTATTTTTTTAATACCATTTCTTGCCTCATCAGACAGCTTATTCATTTGATCGGCTACCACAGAAAATCCTTTTCCACTTTCTCCTGCTCGTGCAGCTTCTATAGACGCATTAAATGCAAGCATCTTTAATTGATCAGTTATACTTATTATTAAGCTACCTAATTGATTAACTTCTTTTAATTCCATATTTAAACTATCAATAAATTTTGAAGTACTGCTAAGATTCTCTGTGATAACATTCATTTGACTATTATAGCTGTCTAAATTCTCATTCCCTTCATTAGTAAAACTCACAACAGAATTAACATAATCTTCTATACTTGCTATGCTAGACTCAATTGAATTTATTCTTTCATCAACATTATAGATACTATCTAGAGTATCTTTTACAATTTCTAACTGCTCGTGAGCCTTTTCAGATACATTACTCATACTTACTGCAATTTGTTCATTGCCTTTTAGACTATGGTCAATGCTTTTAGACACGGTATCAATTGCATCAGATATAATGACTATGTTGGTTTTTGTCATTTCTGTAAAACTCAACAAATTTGTTTTCATATCATTGAATGCTATGCACAATGTTTCTAAGCCCTTTGCTTTATTTATTAATATATCACTTATATTAAGCTTTCCTTTAGATAACAATTGTGCATTGTAATTTATTAAATCTATTCCTTTGAAAAATTTAATTTGAAAAAACAAAAAGTACCCAGTTATAACTAACCCCAATATACAAAATACAATTTGATTTTTCCTATATATTTCATAATTATCTATCCAAAAACCTGATGTCAATAAAATAATCAAATCAATAATCAGAGAAACTGCCAAAGTAAAAATAATAGTTCTGGTACGGTTTTCAGTTTTAATTTTGGGTCTTTTAGTTTCTTTAGTCATTCATGCACCATCTCCCATTTTTTGTTTACAAACAATTTAAATATAAGTTCTAACTCTAAGATAACGAAAAACTTAATTTTATAATAATTCACAATATGAAAATGAAAAGTTATTTTTTCGTTATCCCTTAGTTATTTATAACTTTACACTACTAGCTTTTTATAAAAATAAAGCTAGCAAAAAAATCTAAAAAGATATAACCCATTAGGCGGTTTCAAAAAATAACCTATACATTATTTAAGTCAAAAAGCTCTTCAATCTAGATTTTTTGAAACCGCAGTTGACCAATTATTTTTTTGAAATCACATTAAATATTAGATCTTGCCTTAAATAGATATTCATAATATTTTTTCGGTAAAATAGACATAAAATATTATACTTTTTTTGATAAAATTAATAAAAATAGAAAAGCACTAGAAAACCAAGTATAAAGCTACAAAAAACTCTAGGGCATCTAGCCCTTATGTTTTTTGTTTCACTTTATTTGTAAAGAACTGAAAAGATACCACCTGTGAAATAGGTTACTTACACAAACCTTCAAAATCAATGAAAAATCCTTCTATTAGCTAAGATTTCTTTAAAAAGCCAGATTTTTAATCTAGAAGCATACCACTAAAGTCCGTGAATCTTTGTCCCAGCAATCCTATTTCATAGATGTAAAAAAATATATTAATAGGGTCATTTTTAACCATACTTGCCAAACTCTTAGGCAGTTTCAAAAAACACATATTTAATATATAAAGTACAAAACTCATTCTGGAAACTTTTAAGCTTCCATTCACAGAAACATTGTTTTGCTTTGAAAAATGCCAATCGGATTTTTTGAAACTCAGATTGATCATTTATTTTTTGATTTTGCTTAATTTCTAAGGCTGTGCAAAGGTGCCGGAATACGTCCTCCCCTGTCTACAAATTCTTTACTACTAAACTTGCTAACTTTCATAACAGGACCGGAACCTAAAAGTCCCCCAAATTCAACCATATCACCTATTTTTTTGCCTGGAGCTGGAATAATCCTAACAGCTGTAGTCTTATTATTCACAACACCCAACGCAGCTTCATCGGCAATAATTGCAGAAATGGTTTCACTACTAGTATCACCAGGAACCACAATCATATCTAGTCCTACTGAACACACACAAGTCATAGCTTCAAGTTTCTCTATAGAAAGAGCATCTTCAACAACCGCACTAATCATACCTGCGTCTTCGCTAACAGGAATAAAAGCTCCGCTTAATCCTCCTACAAAAGACGATGCCATTACTCCACCCTTTTTCACAGCATCATTCAATAATGCCAATGCAGCAGTTGTACCGTGGGCTCCACATTTTTCAATTCCCATCTCTTCTAAAATATATGCCACACTATCTCCTATCGCTGGAGTTGGTGCTAAAGACAAATCCACAATACCAAAAGAAACCCCTAAACGTTTTGACGCTTCCCTAGCTACCAATTGCCCAATTCTTGTTATTTTAAAAGCTGTCTTCTTAATTGTTTCTGAAACCGTTTCAAAATCCTTGCCCTTAACTTTAGAAAGAGCGCATTTTACAGTTCCCGGTCCACTTACACCTACATTAATAACACATTCCGGCTCACCTATTCCGTGAAATGCTCCTGCCATAAAAGGATTATCCTCTGGTGCATTTGCAAAAACAACAAGTTTTGCACACCCTAATCCCTCGCTATCAGCTGTAAGATGTGCAGTCTTTTTGATTATCTGCCCCATTTCTTTTACCGCATCCATATTTATTCCAGTCTTAGTTGTAGCAATATTTACCGAAGAACACACCTTCTTTGTTGTACATAAAGCCTCCGGTATAGATTTAATTAGTTTTATATCACCATTGGTGTACCCTTTATGCACCAATGCAGAATACCCTCCTATAAAATTTACTCCTACTTGATCAGCAGCTTTGTCTAAAACATGAGCAAATTTAACATAACTATCCTCATCACAACTTTCAGCTATTAAAGATATAGGTGTAACTGAAATTCTTTTATTTATAATGGGAATACCATATTCTTTTTCTATATCCTCTCCAACTTTCACAAGATCAGCTGCAAGACGTGTTATTTTATCATATACCTTTCTCCTTGCTACATTCCCATCGTGACTTATACAATCTCTTAGAGAAATCCCCATAGTTATTGTTCTAATATCAAGACATTCATCTTGAATCATCTTTATTGTTTCAATTATTTCAAAAGGTCTTATCACAAAAATCCCCCCTTATATCTGATGCATGGAGTTAAAAATATCTTCGTGTTGAATCCTTACGGATAAACCTATTTCAACACCCTTTTTCTCCAACTGCTCCGACAACTCCACAAAAGGAATGGACAGACCCGAAATCTCAACCAACATTATCATTGTAAATACATCTTGCATCGTGGTCTGTGAAATATCTAAAATATTTACATTGCATCTAGCAAGTATATTACTCAAAGACGCAATAATTCCAACCTTGTCCTTCCCAATAACTGTAACGACCGCTCTCATTGGCGACCCCCCTTTGACAAAAATTTATCATAGTAGTTATTATACTCGTCCTACATACTATTAGCAACATAATTCTAATACATGGGTGTATTTAATCATCGTGAGACATATTATTCCAATAACTAAAGCTCCGATGCTAAGAGAATGTATAACTCGCTACGGGTCGAATCAAAACTCGCTACGCGTAGAAAAGTGATTCGACTAGTCCTTCGCTTCGTTAACATTCTCTAAGCCTCTACGCAGATGTTATTTCCATAATATGTTTTACAATTAAAATATGCACCCCTAATACATAAAGGTAAAAATTATTTATTATCTTTCCCAAATAATTTAGGCAAAATCAAAAAAATAACTGATCAACTGCGGTTTCAAAAAATCTAGATTGATGGGCTTTGTGACCGAAATACTGTATGGGTTATTTTTTGAAACCGCCTAATGTGCTTTGTAGCAGAAATAACGAATATGTATTTTTTTGAAACTCTCTTATTCTTTTCTCAATAACACCTCAGCTTCATCAGGTGGTACAGGCTTACTTAATAAATATCCTTGCACTTTATCACACATTTGACCTTTCAAAAATTCCAATTGCTCATTTGTCTCAACACCCTCTGCCACTACTAAAAGATTCATTTTGTGTGCTAAAGCAATTAAAGATTTCGCAATAGCCTCTTCATTAGAACATGATGATATATCACACACAAAACTTTTATCAATTTTCAAAGTATCTATAGGAAGCATTTTTAGATAATTTAAAGAAGAATAACCTGTGCCAAAATCATCTAGAGAAATTCGTATTCCTTTTTCCCTTAGTTTTTTTAATATTTCAATTGTAAAATCCACATCCTGCATTGCTGTACTTTCGGTGATTTCAAGTTCAAGAAGTGTTGGATCCATTCCTGTCTCATTTAAAACCCTTTCAACCATCTCAACAAGATCTCGTTGTTGAAACTGTTTAGCAGATAGATTTACAGCCATCAACAATGGTTTTATGCCTGAACTAATCCACTTAACATTCTGCTCACATGCAGCTTTTAGCACCCATTCACCTAAAGTAATAATTAAACTTGATTCTTCAACCACTGGAATAAATTCTAGTGGCGGCACAAGTCCAACACCTTCACGATTCCACCTTATTAAAGCTTCTACACCAATAATATCTCCGCTAGCAATATCAATTTGAGGCTGATAAAAAAGTACAAATTGCTCTTTTTCAACTGCATGTCTTAAATCATTTTCTAAATCAAGCTTATTTATTATCTTTCTATTCATTGACTCCATAAACAGTTCATAATTGTTTTTACCTGTTTCTTTTGCTCTGTACATAGCAATATCTGCATTTCTGACCAGTGTATTCTCGTCTTGTCCATCATTTGGATAAACCGCTATTCCTATACTTGCAGTAACAAAATATTCTCTTCCCTCTAAAATCCATGGATTTCTGAATTTTTCTAAAATTCGATCTGCAACTTTTATAACATCTTTTATGTCCTTTAACTCAGGCTGAAGAATAATAAATTCGTCTCCACCAAACCTGGCTACTGTATCTGCTTCCCTCAAAAGCCCCCTTATTTTTTCTGCTACTTTCATTAAAATTCTATCTCCAAAAGCATGACCTAAAGTATCATTAATGTTTTTAAAATTATCAAGGTCAAGAACAAGAACAGCAAGCTGTACACTACTTCTTCTAGCATTGGCTAAAGCCATGTTTAATCTGTCTAAAAACAACATCTTATTAGGCAACCCAGTAATATTATCGTAGTACTCCATATTGTATATTTTTCTCTCATTTCTTTTTAACTCGGTAATGTCCTTAATATTAATGACTGTTCCAATAATTCTTTTCACTTCATCTCTTATAGGCGAAATATTTCCAGATACTATATGCTCTCTACCGTCTTGTGACGATATGATAGAGATATTTTCTATATCAACTTTGCTTCCTTTTTTCAAAACTATTTCTAATGAAAGATCACACTTATTACCCTCCTGATCCATTAGCGTACTCAATACATCGTTAAAGTTTTTTTCCAAAAACTGCTCTTTAGAAAAGGCAAACATTTTCTGTGCCTCATAATTTGAAAAAGTAATGATCCCTTTTTCATCCGTTGCAATTATAGCTTCTCCTATGCTTAATGCTGTTACTTCAAGCCATTCATGATGCTTTGATAGTTCTTTGTATGCTTTTGAAATTCTGTGCTTAAGTTTTTTGATATGTACTAAAAGAAAAATTAGAACAAGAACAGTTAGAATTGAAATTATTAAACTCAAGTTATTATATATATTAATCTTTAGTGGTTCTAAATCCAACTCAAAAACGGCTTTTGGTATCGCCTTTTCAAGCCAGGAATATTCACCAAATTTAAAAAACTCTAATATGTTAATACTTTTTACTTCTGCTTGATAAATAGTATGCCATTTATCTGCATAAACCCTTTGACATGTTATAGATGTAGTCAAAAACAATACACATACTATCAAAAAGTACTTTTTTATCCTTAAAAGCATACGTATGCCTCCGAATTTATTTTCGCACCTAATAATAATATCGATAATTTCCATATAAAACTTAACAATTTGATTGAATAGAAATTTTGTAAAACTAAAATATGCGGAAAATAAATGCAGAAGAATATTTTTGAAAGAGCAATTTACCATTTTTTTGAAAATCACCTTATATGAATAGGGAACTCTTCAATGGCACCAAGTAAATACATTCTCATATAACCATAGTCTAAAGAATTTGCCAAATCATCTCCATTTAGATCAAAAGCCTTTAAATCGCTCTTAGCCATTGTATCACTTGACATCCCAAGCAAATACATTCTCATATGAGCTAAATCCAAAGAATTAATTACTTTATCCCCATTTACATCGCCAACTATTACATCTGACAAATCAGGTAAATCAGTTGTTATAGTAGACGTTGGTGTTGGTGTTGCTGTTGCTGTTGGTGTTGCTGTTGCACTTGCTGTTGCTGTTGCTGTTGGTGTTGGTGTTGGTGTTACTGTTGGCGTTGCTGTTACTTCCTCTTTCGAATTATTGAATACAAAAGTCATAACATCTGCAACATCACTAATATTGGTGATACTTAGTCCTGATGACTGTCCATTCCACCAATTAGAGCTAGGAACTGTCATCTCATTAAAGGATGTATATAGTGGGCCTCCAAACAAGTCATTTTCATCACCATAATTAGTATTATTTTCTAAATTAAATCTACCATCTGCCTGTTCAACAGAAACCATATAATGTTTATTGTAGGTCATGTTTTGCCAATCATTGTTGCCGTCCTCATCTATATGCCATATAACAATTCCTTGATCAGGCATTTGTGCCCAACGTCCTTTTTTGCTAACATTTTCTATTAAAAAGTATTCACCGGGATCAGAGCCTTCAAACTTGAACACCTCCAACGATCCTGCTTTTAAAGTAATCTTTGTCTGATTTGGTAAATCATTTAATTTAATCACTTTTCCCCAGCCACACCAAATACTTCTTAAAAATGGATTAGGCGGAACAGGATTTCCTGCTATGTTATTAGACATTATACAGTAAGATCCTACTCCTTTTGAATCAAGGTTATAATCATATAAATCAGGCCAGCCAAAAAGCATATGACAATTCTCATGAACAAAAGTTGAAATACATAAACCATCTCCTAGAGCTGACATTTGATATTTTGTAAATTTAATATCTCCAGCATAAAAACTTTTATCTAGGTGTCCATAATGCGGCCACAGCCCCTTACCCCATCCTGATTCAGGACTGCCAGCATATAATACATTAAGAGCTAAGACTTCATTATTTTCATTAGTATTGATTTTAGAAAAATCAAAATCTTTGCCGTATAAATCCTCTAATGCTTCATTTATCAGCTCAGTAGCTCGAACACCTATTTCAACACTTGGATCTTCATAATAGGATTTAGGCTTTTTAGCAACATAGAAATCTGTAACATAGTTATTATAAATTAAAGCTCCACCTGAAACATCATAAAAGTAATCTCTTACAGAACCATTATTTGAGTACTCATTATACCCAACTTTATTAATCATATCATCTACATCTTGCACATTTTTGTCAGTATCTTGATCCGGAAATTTAATCAAAAGAGTAAGTCCTAGAATATTGTCGCTTTTCGATGCCATTTTAACATCAGTCAAACCACTTCCAAATACATCGCTTGAATTATTTACTCCAGACGTATTTTCAGATAAAAGAATATCTTTGTTTTTAGCTGCTTTTTTTTCTATTATATTCTTACTAAGTTTTTTACCCTTTTTAAGGCTTTTTTTCAAATTAGATTGATGTGTATCATTTACATCATTTACATATTTGACTCTCGTTGATACAAAGTCACTTTTTTCTTCATTGTACTCAGCATAGCATATCCAGTGTGTATCAGGATCACGAACTAAAGTATACCCATCAATGCTCTCAACTCTCTGATAGAATTCATCCCCAAACACTCTAACCTTCACATGCGAATTGTCCGGTTGTTTTAGTGAAAATACTTCTCCATTATTAGGCGCAGCATTTACAACTAATTGAAAACAAAAAACCAAAAATACTGCTCCAAAAATAATAGCCCAAAATTTGGCCTTACTCTTCATACAATTCTCCCCCAATTTAACCTTGCAAAAAACAAAATAATTTTTCTATAATTTCTCTACATTAAGTTCTTTAATCTTTAGTCTATTTATATATTTATAATTAAAATCAAATAATAATGCAATTTCAAAAATCAACCTATACTGTATTTAGGTCAAAAAAACTTTCAATGTAGATTTTTTGAAACCACAGCTGACCAGTTATTTATTTGATCTTGCCTAACATAACATTATTATAACATATTTTTCTACATCTTTCTTCAAAAACATTCTTTATTATTTTTTCAACCGTCATTTATAGATTATAACAGATCTATATATGTATAAAGTCTTAATATTTTATAATTTTGATTTTTATTTTTTACGTCAATCTGATATAATTGATAAGTGTATGTATATATATAAATTTTTTTCATTAGGGAGCAGATATAATGAGGATTCTAGAATTTTTACGTACAAAAGAAATAACGAACAAAGTTTTGGAATTTTTTAAAAACAAAAAGTTTACAAATAAGCAAATACTAAACATATTCGCTTCAAAATCAACTGTCAAAAATGATTATTATGATTCTATCATAAAGGTGAAACAAGGTGATAACTCAGCTAAAAAGAATTTCATAGATAGACATAGAAGTTTTATATTAGAAACTATATCCCATTGCCTTGGAAAATCTGCAATCCCTAGAAACAGTCCCGAGTATGATGTTGGTATGGAAGCCTTTGAACATGCAATAGACCTATTTAATCCAGATAAGGACAGAGATTTCCTTCTGTTTTCAGAACAAATTATAAAAGAATGGGTATTGAGCTATATAAGAGAGAAAAGTTCAAAAAATTCACACAACCAGATAAACCAAGTTAAATATTACCTCTATAGTAGTTATGAGTCTACAAAAGACATCTCACAATTCAAAAGAAATCTGTGGGAATATGGTATAAAACTTGGCGATTTACCCTACTTTTCTCCTGTTGAAAAACAAAACATTGGTGTATGTGTTAGAATTGCAAAATACCTAGCTACAAACAATGAGTTGTTTCAAAAAGTTGCCAACAACAAAAGTTTGTCATTAGATGATTTTAATGAAAGAATAAATATAGAAAAAAGGCTTTTTAACAAACATAAAAAATATATTATAGCACTTACCTTAATAATAAAAAATAATCTTCAATTGTTATGCAGTTATATAAAAAACGTAAACTTGAGAAATGATTTTAGTGAAAATATAGGTGTAATACTAGAAATCAAAAATGAATATGCTATTTTGTTTACTCTGCAATGTGAATTTTTAACTATTAAACTCAATACAAAAAATAAAGTCGGAGAACAAATCAAATTTGGCAGTTACAGAATTCAAAAGAAAAATAAAAATCAGAAGTATATAGTAGCAGCTTGGGCTTTTACTAGTGCATTGCTTGTCTTTATCTTAATAAATAGCTATAATATTTTTATGCATAATTATAAACCTACAGTTTCATATAACAACAGTGAAACTCCATTACCTAGTGTTACTTCTGATCAAAAAAATAGTACTGATATCGTAACTATCGTGCCGGAATCTACACCTGCTACATCTTTTACAAATACGCCTAAAAAAACTTCTACCTCACTTGCAAGTGAACCATTATCTAGTAAACTTCCGGCTACAAACCCTATTGTTAGCACTAAAACATCAAAACCAACTCCACTCCAATCAGGTATTACTTCAACACCTTCTCAATCTGCTAATATTTCACCTAGTGCTACTATTGTTATAACAAAAGCAAAAGGCAAACCCGATGAAGCACGAATAAGTGTACATCCTCCAAAAGTTAAAGTTGGCGAAAAATATGAAGTACACTTTTATATGAAAAAAGGAAATAATGGTACGACCTTAATTTTATACCAAAATGAACAGGAGTACAAAAGATACGACCTAGTAGACAGGACACCTAATGCTCAAGCAAGAATTCTTTCTTTTGATGCTACCAAATCAGGTACTTATAATTACAGATGGGAACTTACTAATGAATTTGGAACAACAAGCAGTAAAACCGTAACTGTTACTGTACTTGAATAGAAATATACACAGGATAAGGGAGTTTCAAAAAAAATACCTATTCATTATTTCTGTTACAAAGCCTATCATGGAAGCTTTTAAGCTTCCAATCATAGGTACATTATTTTGCTATGCAAAAAATGGCATCAAATTTTTTGAAACTCCAGTTGCAAAGTTTTTATTTTATATCCCCTAATTTTTGTTAACTTAGGTTCTTCCCAATAAAAATATAAGCAACAAAAAATTACTATAAATTACCATGTATTAATCTTTTTAAACAGACCATAATAATATGCGTAGGGTTCATAATGGTCAAGCTAAGATTATTACAGGGTCTATTTATACGCTTTGTAATGGTCAACCAAAGGTAGATATCAGGTTTTTTATCTTTTAAAGTAATGAGGCTTGGTATTTGCCGTAGGGCAGAGTATTATATATTCTGTATGGCTGTATCGTGGTAATTATTTATCACGAATATGGTTGATAAGTATGTATAATATTCGAGATAAGATTGTTAAGAGTTCTTATCGCAATGGTACTTTATTAAGCCTGCTTTCTGGTGAAGCAGTTCTTAAAGTTGACACCATGCTATAGGTTTGTTGTAGCCTGACGGTTGCAACAAGTTTATAAAGTATTCTTAATAGTCGAGCAAAGGTTTTAATAGGTTTTGAGATGCTTGTACTTAGTCGAAAGATTATGTACAGGTATGCAAAGATTTATTATAGCTGTAGCAAAGATCATTATGGGCTCTACTCTTTTTCTTTTTGGATGTTTACTTTTATTTCGTTTTTACCTCTTTCACTTCGTTCGAAAGAGGTTTTTAAAAAAACTACAGGGCATTTAGCCCCTTCGTTTTTACCTCTTTCACTTCGTTCGAAAGAGGTTTAATCAAAAAACTTTTTGAGCAAAAGATGTAATGTCTTTGGCTAGCTTTGGAACTCTCAAAACATTCAGATGTCCACAATGATACATATATGCTTTGTTTATGCCTGTCCTTTGAATAAACTTTTTATATTTATTCTCATCAATCACCTGATCATAACTTGAATAAACCATTGCTATATTATCACTTTTAAAAATATCATCTATAAAATTACTAGGATCCATTTCAATAAAAAACTTTTTGCACTTTTTCATATCATAACCACAATCAAGTAAGTCTCTACCAATTGTAACAAAAAGCGGTGAATCCCACAACACATCACAAAAATCTGTGACAGGATTAATAAGGAACGTAGGCATCTTCTGCCCGCCTAATATATAGTTTCTTAAAGATACACATCCCCCCATACTAAAACCAACTAAAACATTGGGTAGATCGTTCTCATTTCTTATAAATTGCAAAGATGCATCAATGTCTAGTACAGCTTGCTTAAAAGCATTTTGTGTCCTAAAAATGTCTGCACTCAAAAAATATTCTCCACTAAACAAACTTGACTTCGGTTTTCTATCAAAGTGATAGGGCATTGTCATAAAGTAAACATTAAAATTCAAGTCGTTTAGAAGCTTGAATAAGTATTCGTAGTTTAACATATTATCATCAAACAACCCATGTACAAATAAACCATTATATTTTGCACCTTGTGCAGGATAATTATAAACGTATACAGTATTATTTTCACTGTAATATAAAGAGCTTTCAAACGAAGGTATTTCAATGCGCTTACCAGTGCTAGTATCTCTTATATAGTTTACTTTAGTAAAGTTTAGTATATTGTTAAACTCTCTAAAAAGACCCTCTGCTGGAACAAACATAGAATGTTTAGGAGAATGATTTACCTTTTTCAGTTTTTCATTTAGCAATTTATCCATTGCTAAGTTGTCTACAAATTTTGAACTCGCTTCATTCATACAATTATCCCCTCAAATAATCAAATAACTTCTTTTTATCTAAAAGTCAAAACCTAATATTATATATTTATTAACTTATATTACCTTTTATAATACAATTATGCTTTCATAATTCAAATTTGTCAATTCCATTTAAGCTTTTGAGTGCAGTTTTTGATTTTGTAACATATTATTCCAAGAACTAAAACTCCAAGGCTGACCGTTTCGCTACGCTACACTGCTCGCCTATGCAACCTAGGCTAAGCCTCTACGCAGATGTTCTTTCCATAATATGTTGCAAAAAGGTTAATCACACCTTAAGCTTTTTAATAATTGTCTAGTATTCTAGTATATAAGAAAGTTGTAAAGTTTTCTTGATTTTGCCTAAACTGGTGATACTGATACTTTATAAATTTCTATACTTTAAGAAACAATATACATATGATATAGAAGTCAAAAGATATACTATAAAATCACACTCCAATTTTATAATCGTATTTAACAGACATTTTCTTCCTCATTGCACTTACAAATATCTTAACAATTTCAGGATCAAATTGAGTGCCTGAACACTTCTTCAACTCCATAATAGCTTCTTCTATAGTCATGCTTCTTCTGTAAGGTCTTTCAGAAACCATTGCGTCAAAACAATCGGCCACACATAATATTCTAGCACCAATACTAATTTCTTCACCTTTTAGTCCATCAGGGTATCCTTTTCCATCAAATCTTTCATGGTGATGTATAACATAATCTATAAGATTACCTGTATTAGACAAAGGCTCTAAAATATGTGCACTGTTAATAGGATGCTTACTAACTGATTTTATTTCCTCCTTCGATAAACAAGCAGTTTTGTTAAGTATTGACTTAGGAAGTTCAATTTTTCCTATGTCATGCAATAGACCTGCATGCATAAGTGTTTGAATTTCTTCTATCTCCAAACTCATTGCCTCTCCTACCATTACTGCATATGCAGATACACGTTCACAGTGCCCAAAAGTATATTTATCTTTTGCATTAATAGTACTCAGCAATCCTTTGAATACACCAAGCAACTGCTGATCTGATTTGACATTTTTATGTACAAGCATCATAACATCCTGATACAGATTCACTTTATCTTCTCCCATATTTTTCGCCTGATAAAGTGCAGTATTCGCATGATAAATCAATTCTTCCTTATTAGCTGAAACACTAGGATATATAGACACCCCTAATGATATCGTTAATTTTTTCGCCAAATAATCATCGTAATACAAATCCTTTAGTTCCTCAAAGGTATCATGTATATTTTGAGCAAACTGCTCTATGGTTTTAACGTCTTTTTCTTTTGCCAATATGGCAAACTCATCTCCTTCAAACTTGAACAGCATTTCCTTTTCGCCTATTACATTTTTCAATATAGCCGCAGTGTTTTTTAAAATTTTATCACCACAATTATGTCCGTATAAATCATTATACATCGTAAAATTATCTACATCTACAAGAATCAATCCAAGGGAATTAGCAGAAGAAGAATTTTTCAATTCATTTTCAAGAGTAATATAAAAATATCTTTTACTAAAAACACCCGTCAACTCGTCAGTAATTGTAAGCCTTTTTAGCTCTTTTCTATATTTGTTTTGCTTGTTAGAAATAATCCCTATCAACGTAACTCCAAAAACTGTAAGAAACAAAAAAGTAAAACTCGAATAATAGTTATATGATTGATTATTTGCATATAAATAATTGTGTAATAAGATAATACTATCTAAAATGAACACCCAAAAATAAGCAAACATCCCTATTACTCCAAAACGAAACGCAATATATACAGCAACAAAACCTTGAATTTGAGAAATAAGAGATTTCTGCTCCATTGAATACTGTCCTTTTATCAAAAAAGCTACTATAAACAATATAAGACATATAGAAAATTCAATAACTTGAAGTTTTGAATCAAAATATTCTTTTTTTAAATCTTTAAAATATTTTTTTATTAAACTTGCTCTCATGTGTTCATACCTTTCAGTCAATACAAAGTGTTACCTTTTCTATTATAAAGTATTTTCCATACAAATTAAATACTTAATTTTACACATAATAGAGTGTAATATTAACAATTTTAATAAAAGCCTCATATAACTGATTTTATTACTTCTATTGATTCATATTCTACAATCATAAAAAAATATTATTGCAACGGAAATATACAATAATAGTATTAATTCCGTTGCAATAATTATTAAAATCATATATTTTAAGTGTTTTACAATGCTTAAGGTTAAGTCAAAAACAACCTGTATTGAGAATTTGGCTAAAAATCTTTAATTAAATTATAAAAAGCACAAAAATATAAGCCACGTTCTATTATAATAATTCAGCTATAAGCTCAGCACCGCTTTTTGGCGAAAGATATGCTGGCGGGATATCAAACACTGTTTTTGCACCAGAAACCTTCTCGTTAGAAAGTCTATATGCAGCCCTCGCATAAGCAATAAGAACACTTGCAGTAAACTCAGGATTTGAACCTAGTTTTATTGAATACTCAACAACATGTGAAGTCTCACCATTTTCACCTGTTTTTCCAGTTCTGAAAACAAAACCTCCATGAGGTATACCACTATGATCTCTATCAAGCTCTTCTTGTGAAATAAAATGAACTATAGTGTCATAATCCGCAAAGTAATTGGGCATATTTTTGATTTCAGACTCAATCTTAGCTTTATCTGCACCTTCTTTAGCAACAACAAAGCATTCACGAATGTGCTTTTGGCGTGTAGTTAGTTCAGGATTCTTTCCCGCTCTTACTGATTCCACTGCTGAATCCACCGGAATAGTATACTGTTTTCCATCCTTTACTCCTTCTACCCTTCTTATTGCATCAGAGTGTCCTTGACTTACACCCTTGCCCCAAAATGTATAATCTTGTCCCTCAGGAAGAATACAGTTACCAAATAAACGAAGAGTTGAAAACATTCCAGGATCCCAACCAACTGATATTATCCCAACTTTACCTGATTTTTTTGCTGCATTATCAACTGCTTCAAAGTATTGTGGGATTTTTGCATGGGTATCATAACTATCTACAGTGTTAAAAATTGCTGCAAACTCAGGACCTTGTTTTGGCAAATCTGTGGCACTACCACCGCAAAGCATCATTACATCAATTTCATCTTTATGCTGCTGGGCAGAATCAATAGAATACACCTTTACTCCTTCTGTTAATACATTAAGTAATTCTGGTGGTCTTCTTGTAAATACGGCAACAAGCTCCATATCAGCATTTTGTCTAATTGCCAGCTCAACACCTTTACCGAGATTTCCATAACCTACTATACCTATTCTTATTTTGTTCATATATTAATACCTCCATATAAATAAGTCTGTTTAAAAAAACTTTCCTATTAGTTTATCTTATTATTCCCAACAATTCAACAGCTAATTTAAAACTGGGGTGCATTTAATCATCGTGGACCATATTATTCCAACGACTAAAGCTCCGAGGCTGGTCGTTTCGCTACACTGCTCGCCTATTAAGCCTAGGCTAAGAGAATGTAAAAAAAGCTACGGGTCGAATCAAAACTAGCTTCTAAGTAGAAAAGTGATTCGACTAATCCTTCGCTTCGTTAGCATTATCTAAGCCTCTATGCAGATGTTCTTTCCATAATATAGGCACAATTAAAATATGCACCCTAACATTATGCTCTATTTGACTTTTTTATAAGGCGATTTCAATGACAAAAGCATCGTACTACTATGAATTTAATTCATCCCACTCCTGCCTATTTATAAGTATTTGCCTTGGTTTGCTACCCTCTGATGCACCAACTACTCCCCAAGACTCCATTTGATCTAAAATTCTAGCAGCCCTTGAATATCCAACTTTAAATTTTCTTTGTATCAAAGATGCAGATGCCTGTCCCATCTCCAAAACCATATCTATAGCCTGAGAAAGTAATTCATCATCCCCTCCCGTATCTGGTTTTGATGTTTCGTTCTGCTTATCTATTTTTTGTAATATTTCTTCATCGTATTTTGCACTCTGAAGTGATTTTATATGCGATACAATTTTATCTACTTCCTTATCGGAAATAAAACTTCCTTGAACCCTTAATGGTTTTTGTTGACCGAGGGGAGAAAATAACATATCTCCCCTGCCAAGAAGTTTTTCTGCTCCTGCCATATCTAATATGGTTCTAGAATCAATTTGTGAAGATACTGCAAAGGAAATCCGCGAAGGAATATTAGCTTTTATAACACCTGTAATTACATTAACCGATGGCCTCTGTGTAGCAATAACCAAGTGCATCCCAGCAGCTCTTGCCATTTGAGCCAATCGGCAAATAGAATCCTCTACCTCATTTGGTGCTACCATCATCAAATCAGCAAGCTCATCAATAATTATAACTATATGAGGAAGAGTTTCTCCCTCTCCCCTTTCCTTCATCATTTCATTATAGCTACTCAAATCTCTTACATTGTTATCTGCAAAAAGCTTGTAACGAGTAGTCATTTCAATCACTGCCCAACTGAGTGCTCCAGACGCTTTTTTAGGATCTGTAACCACAGGAATAAGCAAATGCGGAATACCATTATAAATTCCAAGTTCAACTACCTTTGGATCTACCATAAGAAGACGAACTTCTGCCGGGGACGCCTTATACAAAATACTTACAATAAGTGTATTTATGCACACGCTTTTCCCAGATCCAGTAGCACCTGCAATTAAAAGGTGCGGCATCTTTGCGATGTCTCCCACCACGACATTTCCTGCTATATCCTTTCCAACCGCAAAAGCCAGTTTGGATGGATAATTCTTAAAAACTTTTGAATCAACAACATCACGAAGAAAAACAGATACATTGTTCTTATTAGGTATCTCAATTCCAACAGCGGCTTTACCTGGAATAGGTGCTTCTATCCTTACCCCTGTCGCTGCAAGATTAAGAGCAATATCATCTGCTAAATTTATAATCTTGCTTACCTTAACTCCAGGATTAGGCTGCAACTCATATCGAGTAACCGTAGGTCCATTACTAACATTTATAATTTTTGCACCAACACCAAAACTCGCCAATGTATCAATCAACTTATAAGAATTGTACTCGATAAAATCCTCCATTTCTTTGTCATAACATAGTTGTTCATTTTTACTTAGTAATTCAATGGGAGGTTCATATTCCTCTATATCTAACAACAATTTACCCGACTGAACTGGCTTATTAGTAGTTTCTTTCTTTTCTTTGCTAATAGAGGAAATCATAGTATTCTCTTTAAGGCCAACCTTGTTATCTTCTTGTTTATAAAATTTCTTTTCATTATATGTTGTATCATATAATGGTTCTTCCTGTTCTTGGATTTCTTCTTTTAAAAAATCGATATTTAGGTCAGTTTCACTATCATCATTAAAGTTATCCTTATTTTCACCTTTTGATTCTATTATTCTCGTCTGTTCTTTATCCTCCATTTTAATATTAGGTATATCTCTTTTACTATTCTCATCTAAATGATAGTGTATAGCATCCTCTGCTTTTTCATTAAGATTTACGTCTAAATTCTCTTCTTTAGTCTCTTCCGTACTTTCTGCATCATTTTTTTTAGACTCAATTGTCTCTTCTACTTGAACGTTTTGTTTTTCCTTTGGTAAAATAGGATCAAAAGGTGATCTATAGGGCACAAATTTGCTCTTGTCTTCTCTTTCAACTCTTTTTCTAGAAACCTTTGGAGAATTATCTATATTCGCTCTTTCAACCTTCTCATTCAAATTATTATCTGAAGATATATTCCTTTTCTTCTCTGAATCACTATTTGTTATTTCCCAATTATAATTTTTACTATTTCTTCTTTTCGTCACACTTTTCCCTACAGATTCATCTGCCACAAAATTACTATTTCTTATTCTTTTATCTGTTCGCTTTGATCTTCTATCACTATTATGCTTTTTACTAACCCTTCTTGCTAAAAAAAACATTAATGCAAAATAAGCCGCTATTTCCATAGCAACAAAAAAAATAAACTTAATCCATGACCCCCATGTAATATACATTAAAACAGCTATTAAAATACTTTGGAAAATAAAAAAGTTGTGATTAATTCTAAAATTATTCTTCCTTGACTTTGAACTCTTTTTCATTCGTATAAACATACCCTTCTTTATTAAAATAATATTCAATTCATTTAATATAATATAACATATTTTCGACATTTTTTGAATTAGATAAAATCAAATAGGGTGTATTTAATCATCGTGGACCATATTATTCCAATAACTAAAGCTCCGAGGCTAAGAGAATGTAAAACTCTCTACGGGTCGAATCAAAACTCGCTTTGCTCAAACAGTGATTCGACTAATCCTTCGCTTCGTTAACATTCTCTAAACCTCTACGCAATGTTATTTCCATAATATGGCGCACGATTAAAATATGCACCCAATCAAATAACTGATTAATTGGAGTTTCAAAAATTTGATAGCATTTTTTGCGAAGCAAAATAATGTACCTATGCTTGGGAGCTTAAAAGCTTCAATAATGGGATTTGCAACTAAATTATTGAATATGTATTTTTTTGAAATCCCCTTAACTTTAACCCTATTGCTTGATAATATATTTAAAAAGTTCACATAGCATCAATCTGCATATTTTTTGATATCTTTCGAATGTAAATTTTATGTAATTTTCTGTATTGTATTTGTTGCTTTTTTTATATATAATATATATATATATATAATTTACTCAATTTTGAAAGTAACGGTTTTTTAAGTCGAACCTTGAAAAAAAAATAATTTAGTCATAATGAAAAAGCATCTTATTGTTCCTACTATAAAAAACCACAAAATAAAACTTTTTCGTTATACTAAGTCGCAACTTAACTTTAGTTGCAAATTGAATACTAAAATCTATTTTAGTAACTATAGTAGCGCGTAAAAACCTCTCTGCTTTTGAATAATTCTTTAAAATTTCCCCAGAGTAATAATAACAAGATTATATCTGATATACTATTTTAATAGTCTGAATAAAAAAGCCACCAACTTACTTTCCTTACTTTTTATCATTTACATTCAATTTCAGCTTATACATTGAATATTATATTTGTCTTATGAAACAAAATTTCATTTTTCCAATTCATTTGTATCGTATATTAAGAACTCAGTTCGCTAAAAAAATATATATGATTCATGATTCGCGAAAGGAGTTAATTTATACAAAGTATTTTTCGTAAATCATGTATTTATATACATTAAAAAAAGAAAAGGAGCGTGCAAAATGAGACAAAAGAAATTAAAGAGTTTTGCAAAACTAATGAGCCTTACCTTCTTGTTATCCTTATTAGTGGTAACTAATGTGCAGGCAGGACCAACACTAACATCAAATGCAACTGGTACAATTGATGGTTACAACTATGAGTACTGGAAAGATCATGGAAATGGAACAATGACTCTTAATGGAGGCGGTACATTTAGTTGTAATTGGAACAATATCGGTAATATTTTGTTCCGTACAGGTAAATCACTTGGCTCAACACAAACATATCAGCAGTATGGAAACATCCAATTGAATTATGCTTGTAACTATCAGCCAAATGGAAATTCATATTTGTCTGTGTATGGATGGACAGAAGGTCCACTTGTAGAATATTACATAATAGAAAGCTATGGAACTTGGAAGCCACCAGGAAGCAATAATCCTAAAGGAACAATTACCGTTGACGGTGGTACATATGAAATATATGAAACAACAAGAAATCAGCAACCTTCTATCCAAGGAACTCAAACCTTCCAACAGTATTGGAGTGTACGTACAAGCAAACGCACAAGTGGTACTATATCTGTTGACGATCACTTCAAAGCTTGGGAAAATATGGGTATGCAAATGGGTAGATTATATGAAGTAGCCATGGTTGTAGAAGGATACCAAAGTAGTGGTCAAGCTACTATGTCTAAAATGGAAATTACTTTAGGTGGTTCCTCCTCTAATCAAAATCCTACACAGACTCAACAACCAAATAACGGTCAACAAACCCAAACATCAGGACAGCCTCTTCGTGATCTAGCACAACAATTGAGGGATAAGGGCAGAGAATTTTATATTGGATGTGCAGTCCCTTCAAATTTCAGTAGTAGTGATCAAAATATTGTAAAAACAGAATTTGATATTATCACCTGTGAAAACGATATGAAAATAGGTACAATATCACCTAGTCAAAACCAGTTCAATTATAGTGGTGGAGACAGAATAGTTAATTTTGCCAAACAAAATAATATGAAAGTTCACGGTCATGCTCTTGTATGGCACAAATATAACCCTGGGTGGGTTAACGGTACTAAAAGTATGATGGAAAGCTATATAAGTGCCGTTGGTAATCATTTTAAGGGCAACGTATATGCGTGGGATGTTGTAAATGAAGCAGTTCACCGCGACGGTTCATTCCGTATAAATTCAATTGGTTCTAGTGGTCAAGACGGTGCTTCAGTATTTGGTCAACGTCAAACAAAGCAATATATTGAAGATGCTTTCATAGCTGCACACAATGCTGATCCAAATGCAAAGTTAGTCTATAACGATTATGATTTGGTTACTAGAGACGCAAAATTTGAAGGTGTTTACGAAATGGTAAAGGATTTCAAAAGCCGTAATATTCCTATTGACGGTGTTGGATTCCAAGTCCATCTAGGATCTGACTTTACTGAAGATCAAGCTAGGGCATTTGGGGATAAAATCCAGAGACTAGCAGACTTAGGTGTTGAAAGTTATGTAACCGAAATGGATGTTGGATGTGTTGATAATTCACAATCTGGCTATGAAAAACAAGCAGAAACTTATAGATGGATTGTTGAAGAGTGTGTAAAACAGCCTTACTGTAGAGCATTTCAGGTATGGGGCATAAGAGATAGTCAATCATGGCGTATAAATCCAGACGCACCTGAAGACAGAGCTATAGCGCCTTTGATTTTTAATGACAATGGCCAGAAAAAACCTGCATACTATGCTATACAAGAAGTTTTAGAACAGGCTGTAAATGGCCAACTATCAACAGGAAGTTCAGAAGTTGTTGAAGGAGATGCAAATGGTGACGGCACATTTGATTCTCTTGATTTTGGAACCTTAAGAAAGATATTATTGGGAATGTACGTTGATAAGTATGATCATTGGGAAGAGGCTTCTGATTTAGATAAGGACGGATCTATTACTTCAATAGACTTTGGCTATATGAGAATGAAACTTCTCGGAATGAATTAATTCTGATATATTTTTAGACAATTTAGCCTAATTGTTTTCGCCTCTTTCAAATGAAAGAGGCGAATTTTTTTCTCTTTACAATATCTAAAATCAATATTATAATAAGCATACCGAACACACGTTCCAAACCATAGACAACAAAACTTTATAATCGTAAGGAGTATAGATATATGCCAACTAACAAAACACATATAATCACTGGGGCAGGAATAAGCACAATTGTAGCTATTGCTCTGCACATACCTGTAATTCCGCTAATGACAGGTGCTATTCTTGGATCTGGACTACCCGATATTGACAGTGAAAAATCTGCTATAAGCCGAAAAATTTTGATATTTAAAAATCGTACAACATTAAAAATCACATATTTTATTATAGGCCTAGCTGCAATAATAAATGGTCAAACTGGTCTAAAATCAATTGGAGCTTTCTTAATACTTGCTGCAATATCTGGACATAGAAAATTCACTCATAGTCTTTTAGGTCTTTTGAGTTTTTCCGGAATCTGCCTATATACTTTATACTCTTACTCAGGCATTATTAATTATTTGGTTTTGGGCTTAATAACAGGTTATGCCACCCATATTCTAGCAGATAGTTTTAGTAATCACGGAATTGAATTGTTTTGGCCTGTGTGCGAAAAAAACTTTGGTATTAGATTAATAAGTACAGGAAAAATGTCCGAACACATTTTTCTAGCCATTTCAGCAATTTTAATATATATTATGATAAATCACTTTTTGAATACAACAGGAAAAATGATTTGGTTTTAGCTGTGCTTATTCATTGCTTCAATAAAATCGGAAACATCATCACCATCTATTATTATATCGGGCTGTATTTTTTGCTCTGATACATTTCTTTCTTTTACATTCCAGTATGTATTCACCAAAAGTATCATATATTTATTTTTCTTGCTTTCAAATACCGCTTGTCCAACTCCTTTACCAACGGTAGGTCTTCCAATTATTGTCACATCTTTCAGATAGGTTTTTAGACCTAAAGTAAGCAGTTCAGAACTACTTGCTGATCCTTCATTCACATAAATATATATATGCTTAAAAGATATCTTATTTTTATCGGAGTTATAATGAAACATTTCACCTGTTCTATCGACCATATAACTGGTAACACATTCATCAAGCAAAAAATCTAGCATATTATTTGCTATATTAGCTAACCCACCAGAATTATCACGTAAATCAATAATTAGTGTTTGATCTTTTGTGTTTTTTATATTATTCAGCATATTCCTAAATTGTTCGTCAATACCCCATGTAAATGAATTTATTTTTAGATACTGTACATTATCGGATAGAGTTTTATACTCAATTTTGTTATCCATTTCTTCTTTTAGCATCATATCATAATACTCATCGAATATCAGAAATGTATACATATCATCTTTAATTCTTACTGACTCGAGAAAGTTATATATATCAAGAAGAGTACATTCTTCCTTTTCTAAAAATACATCTGCTTTTTGATCAAAGTCCTTTACTTTATCAAAATATAGATAATTATTTCTAACAAAGTCTACTATTCTTTCATTTTCAGGTTTTTTTGCTTCGATAAGCATATCAGTCAGAATATTAGCCTCATAGTCTTCACTGTTTAAAGAAAGAGCTTCATCAACATACTCTGATGACTTCTCATACTCTTCAAGATAATAATACTCAAAAGCTATACGAGATAAAATAGTACTGTCCTCGGAACATATTTTATACGCTTCCTCGTATGCTGAAATAGATTTTTCGTGTTCACCTAATTTTGAATAGCAATCACCTATATAGCAAGGAAAATCATAATTAGCAATAAAAATCATTTTAAATTCATTGCAGAACTCAATACATTCGGAATAGTTTTGTTCTCTGTATAAAGCCCATGCCTTGTTTATGAAAGCCACTTCTAAAAGACTACTGTTACTATCAGCATAACATGCCATAGCCTTTTCAAAGTTTTCAATTCCTTTATCATAGTTTTCTTTGTAAGTTTGAATTAATCCTCGAATATTGTAAGCATATGCGTTATTACTCTGAATAGTATCTATTTTATCCGCACACAAATCGGCTTTATCATACATTTGGAGGTCAATTAAAGAATAAGCTTTAAATATATAAGCATCAATATATTTGGGTTCCATAGTAATGGCTTTGTCTAAATAGAAGATAGCTTCATCATATTTTTGTAGTTTATAATCTGTATAACCTATTTCATAGTATAGATCTGAGTAGGAATCTATTTGTGCAGCTTTTTTAAGATTTGCAATTGCTTGCTCATAATTTCCTAAACATGTAAGAGAAGATCCTTTGTAAGCTAGAGCGTCAAAATCATCTGGATTTTTTGAAAGAATTTTATCACAGTATTTTATAGTTTCACTATAATCACCATTCTCATAGGCTTTGATCATGTTATTTGTTGTAATGTTTGAAACACCTAAAAGAGCAATAATAATAATGAAAGTTGCAATTAAAACAATAGGTGAAAATATAACTTTTTTAATTTTTTTAAAGAGCGACTGCTCATTATCTAAATCCACATATCCGTAAAATCTTTCCTTGTAATGGGAATTGGTGAAAACGCCAGACTCTGATCTTTTTTTGTGCTCAAGCTCTCTTGCTAATTCTTTCATTTGTTTTTTGAAATTTTTTTGAACATTATTTTTTCTAAACATCTTAACCTCACACATACTAAAAAAAAATACGCTAAAATTTTAATTACCCTCATAAAAATTTTGAGAATTGCATTTATAATATAACTCTCAAAAGCATCGCAATTTCCATTTCTTAAATTTTTTATTTATGCAAATGCTCTTGTAGATAATTAATAAGCCATTTTTACAAAAATAGTCTATAAACTGTTTCAATAATACTTTATGCAATATTTTTCTTCATTATTGTATAAATATTTTAACATATAAATAAGCTGACATTCAATATAGATTGGTTATTTTGAACATATTTGTGTTGCATTTTTTTATTGATTATTACATATTGTGATGTTTACAAATTCCTTTTTTAAATTACAAAGTATCTTATAGATTATTTTTTAAAATTACCTAAAGTTTTAATACTCATCACAAATCCGTTAAATTCATACCTATTGTAAAACTCTTCTTTAGATAAAACAATTCTCCCCTCAAGTGGGTCACCTATAATATAACGCCCATCTTCACTACCTAGATAAACAATAACATGCCCAATATTATATACATTTACATCAAGAATTGAAGGAACTGAAATGTTTGATAAATCCTTCTCGTAAAAACATTCTACTTTCATTTCGTTTTTTTTGATATATCTTATAATCTCATACACACTTGTCCCTGAACGACTAGTATAGATGTCTTTTGCAATCTGAGCTTCAGTCTTTTCCTTATCAAAATATTTAAATACTGTAGCTAAACTCGCAGGCGCACATGTAAATTCCTCCGATTGCAGACATACATCTTCATGGAATTGACTCTTTAGATTCTCATAATTTATAGGAATACCTATACAGTGTATATACGGAGGTACCATTAAAAGAACTGCTATTATATAAAAATACTTATTGAACATTTTCCATCTCACTTTTTTTGTATCACTCTTCACCGTAACAAATCCAATAAATAATCCCCAAAAGCTTGTCAAAAGTTCAATTCCAGAAATGCTCCTAAACTCGACAAACCATATAGGTTTTATGAATATAGGAAGCTCCATGACTAAAAAAGAAAATGCCGGCAAGCACAAAATAAAGAAAAATACTACTAAGATTATTTTCACTTTATGCTCTTTTATTACTATTGAAAGTTTATATCCTATAAAAATCAAAATTACAGTTGCTACAAATGAAATCAAAAACTGCAAATACATTTTACCACCTCATCTTTAATCTAATACTTTGTCTACTTAGTCATTGTTTCTGACACTATCCTGCTATAAACTGTTTTAATATCACCTTTACTATCCTCATATATAACATAACCTCTTGCAAACCAAGTATCTCCACTCTCAACATTTTTTTTATTTACTATAAGTACTCCAATCAATCCAGTAGTTTTAGATGTTCCTTTCAAAACTCCATTTGCTCCAATTATAAATTCATCCTTATTTAGCATGCTGTTTTTTGTTAATACAATTCCATGTGAAATAACCGAACAACCTTTTGGTACGCTTCTCTCTACTACAAATGTCAGTTTCTTATTATATGCATCTATTTTTGTACTTGTAATAGATATTTCGGCACTTTGTTCAATTTCATTTGTATCATCCACATAAACTGCAGTCAATATTTTATCCGATGTTACAAAAAATTTATACACTAACTCATGGCATAGTACATTATTATTTGCATCAATCCAGTGCAAAAATTTCTTATTTTCTTCTGGTGGATCTGCAACTACAGTAACATAATCTTTTATACTAAATTCTCCAGAACCTTTTCCTCCATTTACTATTACAATACACTTTTTATCAATTTTTTCAAAAATTGCTGTAACTACAATATCTCCTGTTGCCAACTTGACATCTTCTTCTGTTTTGTCCCAACCTAAAAACTCATAACCATACATACTAGGGTTTGTCGGGAAGCTGATCTTTGAACCTATATTCTCATAATTACTGCTAATAATCTCTCCATTGCCATTTTTGAAAGTAACTAAATGCTTTTCTGATGAATTTGAACCAAACACAGCTGTTAAATTAGTATTCTTCTCAGTACGAAATGTATATTCCTTGTTAGTTGAAAGTACATTTCCATTACTGTCCTTCCAATAAATAAATGTATCAATATAATTATCTTCTGCAATTAACGTAACCGTTGTTCCTAATAACAACATTTCTTTTGAATTTTTGTTCCATGTGTCATTGTTACTATATACTGTTCCATTTCCAATAATATTTACGGTTAGTTTTGATGTTGGTATATTTAAAACAGTAATAGATACATCTTCACTATCGCTATTTACACCATCACTCACAATAAAGCAAATGCTATATACACCTTTCTGAGATTCATCAGGTGTCCATTTAAATTCTTTTGTAGTGGTATTAAACTCTGCACCTTTTGGGAGATTAGATGCGGAATAATTAATAGCTGCACTAGAATTATTCACTCCACTTACTGAAAATTTAAGTTCATCACCTATATGAACAATTTTATTACCTATTTCTGTAAGTTTGATTTCAGTTTGTGTATCCGAATTAACAGATATTATATTACCTGCTGCATCATATTTGTATAATATTCTCCTACCAGACTCATAACTAACTTCAGTTAACCTGCCTAAATCGTCATATTGGTATGATATTGCACTAGCTGATATGGTTAATCCAACTATTGTAAGTAATAAACTTGTAATTAGTATTATTAGCTTTAGTTTTTTCATTTAATTCACTCCTATTTATTATTATTTCTTAAGAAATTCTAATGTATATCTTCTAAATAAAATAGCACTTATTAAAATAGCTTGTTTTTCTATGTAAACTATCATCTTCTATATATCTTGGTTTCCAAAAATTTGCCTTTTGTATTTATTAAATAATTGTATTTGTTTTTTTTCATCCTTCTACTTCCTTCACTAATAAATTTATCCATAGGATGTTTATTACTAACCTGTGCTTTTGAAAATATTTCTAAATATTTTGTTTTTCTATATTTCTCAATACCATTATCAAAATTTTTAATAATTTGGCTAGCTTTTGCTTCAACCTTTTGATTCAACCAACCTGTAACCGCTTCTCCAGCAAAGCTTTTAGCATAATCATCCAAATTACTTTTGTTATTTTTAATACTATCAGATATATACCTTTTAGCAACACCTTGTACTCCATCAAAAACTGCTTTATATTTTCCGTTTATAACTTTACCAATTGAATCACACAGTTTTTTAACTCTATACAAAAAAGTATTTTTCTTTAGTACCAATCCTAATCCACCTACAGCTAATGTAATATCTGATGCAGCCGAAAAAACAAGTTCAACTCCTTCATCTACTCTATCAACCTCTGCTCCTGTTATTAAATTTTCACCTGTAATAAACTGCTGAATATGTTTTAACGTTCCAATAACTGGCAGAGCATCAATTGCTATTGATACAACTTCATTCCTTATGCGCTCTCCTATATCATCCGTAACATCTCTCGATAATCCATATGGATCAATATAAGAAACAGGATTCCCACTAACATAAGCAAACCTATTTAAACTCTGACCCTCTATTACATCACCTATTAGAACATCCTGATTTATAAACCTCTTTATTTCAGGATTATAATACCTTGCTCTCATATAGTACAAACCATTGCTATCAGTAACAACTCCATCTCGTCCATTGTAAAGAAATCTTGTTGTTGAATCTCCATCGTGCCTTATAATTTCTCCGTATGGTCCGTATTCATATCTGTCAGTTACTGAACCTTCTTCATTAGTGAGTATAGTAGTGCTACCCCTTCTATCATAATGGTAAATTCTATAGTTTCCATCTTCATCTTCTTCACTGATTAAACCTAATCCATATACATAATAAGTATCTCTTCCATTTTTATCTGTTGATACGAGTATCTGACTCAAGTTAGTGTTTGGATTAACTACAAAACTTGTCTTACCATATACTCCTTCTATTACACTTATTCTGTTATTTTCCGGATCATAGCCATATGCTGTATCTCCTGCTTTTATGAGCCTATTTCTTGAATCATACTCAAACTCTGAGATTTTATTCATTAAAGGACCTTTTACCATATTACCATCCGAATCATAACTGACATCCATTCCGTTATATGAAGCCAACCTATTATGGGTATCGTAGTTCATAGTAATATTATAAAAAGGAATTTCAGAAGGTTCTTTTAACAAACTCTCCTTGACTACATCTCCAGCTTTATTGTATTCATAGTCGTATTGGTTTATTATGTCTTTTTTTCTATCCGTATCTTTTTGCTGAATTATCTGTCCTGCTTTATCATATGTATAATCAATTGCAGTACCGTTTGGTTTTAATTCTCGCACCAACCTACCATTCACGTCATATTTATATATTGTCTCTCTTCCACACCAATCAATAACCTTTGTCAAATTGTTAACTTCATTGTATTCGTAACGTACTATTCTTCCACCAGGATAAGTAAGAGCTATTAAGTTTCCAACAGAATCATAAGAATACTTAATTTCATTTCCATTGTAATCAACATATTTGATTACCCTGTTCAAAGAGTCATATTCCCTCTTAACAACTCCTTTTCCATCAGAAACTGTAAGAACATTGCTATTTGCATCATACGTATAGGTTATTTTGCCTTCATTCTCCTCACAACATACAAGTCTTCCTCCATCATCATACACAAAACTTGATTTTTGCCCTCTAGCATTTGTAATTTGTGTGAGAAGATCAAGTGCATTGTATCCATACTTTTTAGTACCTAATTCTGTAATTTCAGATACTAGTCTTCCTGAAAGGTCATATTCGAACTCTGTTCTATTATTATCAGGATCCAGATAAGCTTTTAATCTATTGTTTTTATCAAATTCCTGATAACTTGCTCCTTCAAGTGAGTCTACAACTTTATTCAATCTGTTAAGTTTATCATATGAAAGTCTGGTTTTTCGTCCTAATTCATCAACTATCTCCACAAGCCTATCCAACTCATCATATTTATTCTCGATAGTGTTTCCCAAAGCATCTGTCTGGGAAATTAGATTTCCTAAAGCATCATATTTTTTCTCAAAAACTTTAGTGCCAGAAGCATTATTCATTTCAATTAGATTTCCAACTGAGTCATAAACCATGGATGTTGAATTTCCTAGAGCATCAATTGACTTAATAACTCTTCCTGCGGCATCATATTCAAAAGACGTTGAGTTGTTCCTCGCATCAGTCACCTTTACAACTCTTCCCTCTCCATCATAGCTATACTTTGTAGTATTCTCCAATGGATCTTTAACAGTTACAAGTTGTCCTAATGAGTTATAAATAAATTGGGTAACATTATTCATAGCATCAGTTTCTGTCACCTTATTTCCCAAGCTATCATATGTATAACTAACCTTATTACCTAGTGGGTCTATTTCTTCAATCATATTACCGTTTTTATCGTAATTGAATTGAGTTGTTTTATCTAGTGCATTCACCTCAGAAATTAGTCTTCCTGCCTTGTCGTAGAAATATTTTGTTACATTTCCATTTTCATCAGTTACACTTTTTATCTTTCCGTTTTCGTAATACTCATACTTAACAACTCCGCCTTCAGGATCCTTTTGAGTTAAAATCCTTCCAACTTTGTCATAGGTATATTTTGTTGAATTTTCCTCCTCATCCTTTGTTTCAACAAGTCTCCCTGCTTTGTCATACACAAATTCATTAAATAAACCACTTTGAACATCGGTTGTTTTTATAAGTCTATCCTCACCATCATATTCGTATTTAATCTCATGGTTTTTAGCATCAACAGAACCAATGAGTTTACCGTTACCATTATACAAAAACTTTGTTGTATATCCCCCTGCATCCGTCTCAGTAAGTTTATCTCCACTAGTGTTATACGTGTATTTAACTCTGTTTCCTAATGGATCAATCATTTCAGATACGTTACCTTTTGAGTCATACAGTATTTTTATATCATTGTCTTCTGTGTCTGTAATTGTAGTTACTCTTCCTGTTTCATCATATTTATACTCAATAGTTTTTCCATCAGTCTGGTTTGTTGAAGCCAAAAGCCCCTCAATATATCTGTTTTCTACCGGTTCAAATCCTTTTAAAACTCTTTTAATCACCTGCCCATAAGTATTATATGTATAATTAGTAGCATTTCCCATCGGATCTGTAATACAAATCAGTCTGTTATTATCATCATACTTATATAGTGTTTTTTCTCTAAGAGGATTTGTAACACTTACTAAATTGTCATTTTTATCATATTCCATATAAGTTATATTTCCCAGCTCATCTTTCTCAGTGAGAATATTTCCTCTACTATCATAAGTATAGTACTTACTATTTTTTAATGGATCTATCTGACTTAATAAGTTTCCAGAAAAATCATATGTATAATTATATTCATTTCCCAAAGCATCAGCAGATTTTATCAATCTTCCCTTTTTATCAAATGTTTTAACTAGTGTATTGCCATTTCTATCTTTTATAGTAACAACCCTATAAGTATCATCTGAATCATCGAAACTAAAAAGTGTAGGATTGCTTCCTTCTATAGCATCATATTGTTTTATTACACGTCCCTCACTGTCGTGTATATCCTTAAACACAACTTCTCCATCACCATTTATACAATTAACTACTCTTCCGCACGCATCATAACTATATTTGGTCTTATCTCCATTTTGATCTGTTATTTCAACTAGATTAAAGTTATTATCATAGCTAAATTTTGTACTACGAGAAAGCTTATCTTTTACTTCACACACCAACCCCTGATCATTATAAAGCATCTCAATCTTCTGACTAGACACAGGTTCAAGCAGTTTCACAAGTCTCCCATTTTCATCATAAATAAGCGTTATTATCTGTCCAATTGAGTTTATTATCTCGGTCAGTTTCCCATTATTATTAAATTTGTATTGACTATGATCTCTTCTGTACAAAACATAATTGTTGTCCATATCTTTAATCAACTTATCAAATTTTGTTGACGTTTCAAATGATACAAATTTATCCTGCTCTGACGAGTTAACGTAATAAGTATTCCAGCAATTTGGGTTCCACCAAATAATCACATTACCTGCTTCATCCTTCTCAAGCCTTGACTCATAATTGCTAGACCAACCTTTTCCCATAATTCCTTTTTCAAGAAGTGTTGAATTATACTTTATATCATATGAAATAGGTATTGCTCCTTCAACATAGATACAATTTCTATCAATCACATGTGCACCTGTTGCTACATCAATCGGGTCAGCGTAAACCCTCATTTTTGAAATATCAAAGGTTATTGTACTTGGATGAAACTCTTTTCTTGAACTCGGTACAGTTGTTATATTATATTTTATCTTGTCGGAACCAGCAAATGCTACAATAGAATTCGGAATATTTATAATAAAATCATTTATATCTTCATCATTTTTAATATCTACAATAACTGCATGATCAAACCATACTATTTCCCCTGGTTTAATTTCTTCAACAAAATGGTTATTTTCCTGAAAATATTGTATTCCTTCAAATGTAAATGTTTCAGCATCTTTAAAATTAAGCTTGAAATTATACACAGTTTCATCTGATATGTTTTGAATACCCACTCTAATATTGTAGGGTTCACCATTGTAAGCTGTTTCCTCAGCAACTATGTGCATAAATAAAGCATCACTTCCCCATACCCTGAAGGGTTCTTTTGTCTTAAAAGTATAATTTATATTTTCATTAAACACTTCAAGTCTGCCATTAAAATTTGCTGAAATGTTATAATAACCTTTTTTGTCACCTCTTAATATCCAGTTTACTTCCTTCGTATCACCACCATGAATATCTCCTATAAATGCAACTTTATTAGAACTGACCTTTGTATCAATAAGTGTCAACCCATCAGGTAAATTTACGGTTGCCGAAGAATTTGTTATCGTAAACGATGAATTATTATATGCATTATTTGTAATACTTAATGTAACATTGAAAAACTCTTTCAACCATGATGCTTCTGCAGGAATAGTCAAATAATACAGCGTCGGTGGTATTTCTGGATGTCCTGCTACAGGGGCTATGTAAGGATATGATATCATTGATGTATATTTAGTTCCTGTCCCATTTGCTCCTGTTAACGGATCTCTCGTATATCCCAATCTGTTTGATCCAGAATTTATTTCTCCCGGACGGTCTATATCCATTTTAGTGTCTGTCATTAAATTAACAGGCATAAACCAATTAATCTTTGGTAAACCCATTAACAATTCACCAAACCCTGTTATAATAAAATGCTTTGGTTCTTCCTCAAAAGCCAATTTTATTTCAAAATCGTAAATGTACTGATTATCTATTTCATTCACATTAATCCCAGCTGCAACAACTTCCTCCATAGTCATTCTTGACACTTTTATATCACCTGTCACAATTTGTCCTTTATGAATTTTTATAGTTACAGTAGTATTTCTGTTTTCAAAAACCCTCGTGTCAATTTGAACAGGTAAGTAACCTTCTTTATATGCCATAACATTGCATGTACCATACAGATTTTCAAATCTTATAAAACCGTTACTATCAGTATATAATGGTTTTGTAAAACCATTATCAAAAGCTACAACCACTTTTACATTCTCTATTGGTTTACCAGAAACGTCATCTACTAATATCAATTCTAAATTTCCTGTTTCACTTAATTCGTTAACGATTACGTTTAATGTGTCTTTTGATTCATTACCTGATTTATCTTCTACTGTTAATGTAACTTTATATTCCCCTTCGGTATTATATTTGTGAACAGGATTTGCTCCTGATCCATTTTTACCATCACCAAAATCCCAATAGTAACTTAAAATTTCACTATCATCAGTAGAGTCAGTCCCATCAAATTGAACCTCAAATCCTACAATGGTAGCTATATCACCTCCAGCTTCCGCTTTAGGCATCAAATCAACTTCAGGCGTTACTATTAGAACAGTATTGCTCTTTGATATATTTCCATACAAATCAATTGCTTCTACATAGTAATAATATTCTATGCCACCTTCCAATACATCATCATTGTACTTGTTTTCTTCTAACTCTTTAATGTTTATATAACCATCCTCCTGATAATTACTTCTATATAACTTATACTCAGCAAAATCAGGTTCTTTATTATCAGTCCATTCCAATAAAACCCCCGTATTCCCTGTCTTACATGTAAGTACAGGCTTTAAAGGAGGTTTATTATCTATTTTATATTTTGTAATGAAAGGCTCACTAGCATTTCCATCTCTATCCTTTACCAATATCTTTAAATTGTATATACCTTCACTCAAATCATCAGTTGACCAAACCGTAGACAACGAAGTATAACCATTGAAGTCTATCGAATTAATAAACTCCCAATTATCTTCTGTTTCTTCTATCCGTTTACAATAAAATTCTGCAAAACCTAATCTGTAATTATCACATGCTGTTACCCATATCGTAGGGTTCACTTCTAAAACTGTATCTTTGTCTGGGGAAACTGAAACAATCTTTGGAACTTCAATATCATTTATAATCTTTCCAGTCAAAATATTTGGCGATATACTTTCCATACCTCCAATATCAACGCTTGAAACCTTATAGTAATAATTCTTGTTCTTTTCCGCTTTATAATCTATATATCCTAAAGTTCTTACATTCGATGCAACTACACGAAATTCTCCATCTATACTTTCAGATCTGTATATTTTGAATTTTACACCATATTCATCTACTAAATTCCATTTAATTGCTAAATGATCATACCCTTCAACTATATTTAATTCCTGTGGTATTGCTGGAGGTTCATTTTCAATTAATGATGCACAAGTAATATCACTAGTTTCACCCTCATTTTTGGCAACATCAATTGCCGAAACCTTGTAATAATAATCCTTTCCATAGCTTACATCAAAGTCTATATAACCACGAGTACTTATCATATCTGCAATAATTTCATAACATCCATTCTTTTCTTCTGATCTGTAAACTCTATATCCCTTTAAATCCCTTTCATCTCCGACATCCCATGTTAAAGTTAATGAATATTCATCAGCACTTATTCTAATATGTTCAGGTTTTTTTGGTGGATCGCTAGTAATCAGTTTTGTATGTACAGCTTCTCCCATTATACTTTCATTATCAAAAGCATCCACTGCAGTTATTTTATAAAAATATTCTGTATTTACTTCTGCAGAAGTGTCTATGTACGTCAATGCTCTTAATTTTTCACACACCTTTTCATAATCTCCATTTATTGAATGCGATCTGTATACATTAAATCCGTATAAGTCACTCTCAAAGCTCTGATCCCAATTAATAGTAATAGAATACTCATCCGATTTAATTCTCACATTACCCGGAATTTTTGGTGCTGTTCGATCAATTCTATATTGTACAAATGTATTCCCATTACTAAAATTACCATTTATATCTTCCACAACACCTCTGATATAAATGTATCCATCCGACAATTCTGAAACATTATAAATGTAACTAAAAACTTGTTTTTTACTTTTATCACCAGTAAAAGATGCAATATCACTCCATTTTGTTTTGTTATTTGACATCTGATATACAAAAGACTTTATACCTTCATTATCTTCCACTTTCCATTTTAAAGGTATGCTATTTTTAAAAGCATCTGGCATTGGAGAGACCTCAACTATTTTAGGTATCCTTTTATCTGTTTGTGTATTTGCTATTATTTCATCAGAATATTCACCTTTATTTCCCAACCTATCGTAAGCACATACTCTAAAACAATATTCACTATCAGCATCTAAATTCATAACCTGATATCCAAGAGTATCATATATATTATCAATAATTATAAAACCATCATTCTTATTTTTTTGTTCTAATGTAAAATGCGAAAAATCCTGTTCCGGAACATCACTCCATTTAAGCAAAATACTATTTTGAAAAGATGTTGCTGTTGTTCCCACAACTTTTGACGGTCCTGTTGTATCAAAATTATATATCCTCACAGGACTTCCATCGCTGACATTACCTGAAATATCTTTTGCAATAGCTCTCACCTTAACATCTCCACTTAATGTGTTAGCATTCCAAATAAAGGTATTAACACTATTATGTTTTTGACATTCAATGTCTGTCCATTTTTTGTCACCTAAAGAATATTGCAAAGTAACTGTATCTACTTCTACATCATCCATAGAAGTCACTTTAAAAGTAGCGTTTTGACCAAAAAGAGTTCCATCAGCTGGAGAAATACTCAATATATTTGGTGCTGTTGTATCTGCTGTAGTTGTGTCACTTACAAAGGGTGAGTAGCTACTCTCTTGTCCATACTTATCTAACGCCGAAACTTTATAATAATAGGTAGTCATAGTTGGCAATTTACAATCTTCATAGTTATTGACATACCTTCCGTTTATGGTAGCTATATATGTATATTCCCCATCTTCTGAATTACTTCTATATATTTTATATCTTGTTACATCAGCTCCAACAGCAGTTTTCCAGCTTAATATTATACTTGAATCTGTCGAATCACTTATGAGACCATCAGGCGGAACAGGCGGTGTTCTATCTACATGATACTGAACCTTCATACTATCTTGATTTCCTGAAGCATCAGTTATAGTATATACAAACGTATAATCTCCTTCATTTAATTTGGTTAAATCTAAATATTTATAAGAATAACAAAGGTGAGAATCATAAGAATATGAACCATATGTCGTTCCTTGCAATTTCATCCAATTGATATTATCACTTGAATACTCAATATCTAAATACCAATTTGCACTCCCAGTTTTATAATAGTATGCAAATAATTTATACTTGTTATCTCCCCCTAAAATATCATCATTAACTGGTTCTACTTTTTTTATCTTAGGCATAATCGAAATAGCAAGCAAATAATTGCTCTCATCAGAATAATTACCATAATTATCAAAAGCTTTTACTGTGTATGAATATGTAACTTCAGGTTTTACATCTTTGTCAGAAAATGTGTTTGTGCTCACTGTTGCAATTTCCTTACCATCTCTGTAAACTTTATACCCTTCAACCCATAAGTTATCTGTTGAAACTTTCCATGAAATTGTAATAATATCTCCGGTTTTTGAATCGATCTGAAGATCAGTCGGAATTGTTGGTGCTTCTGTGTCACCGGATGTTTCTCTTTCAATTAGTTCATTCCACTTAGGTAATGTAAAATTAAATTTGTATCCTGAATCTATAGGTTTTGTTAATTCCAATATATTAAAATTCGAGGATGATTCTATTGTTATTGTTTGTAATTTTTCACCTGATAATAAAACTTTACTATTTCCAGAAAAATTGAAATTGTTTTGTGGCCTCCAACTCCAGTAATGTTTTTGTTGATTAATATCACCTTTAATCTCAATTGTACCCTCAGTTAAATATTCACTATGATTATAACTTGACTTAGTTGTAAAATTTTCACCTACAAATACATAATCTTTTTCATTAGTCATATTCAGTATACCGTCTTCAATTATATAATCCCCAAATACTTCAAGCTTTCCACCATTTAGATATGTCTGCCCATTTTTTTGTTCAAAATCACCTTCAACCACTAATTTACCACCTTCGATATTTATCTGGCATCTATTCTGTAAAGTCATATTTCCTTTTATCGTCAAAGTTGCTCCGCCCAAGTTAACATCCCCATTAAAAACCATATCGTCTTCAAATTCATAAGGTGTGCCATTTAGGTTAAATGTTCCTCTCGACTGAGAAACGGTTCCTTTTACAATTAACTTTCCGCCATTTAGATCCAAATTTGAAAATGTGCAATTCCCATTTACAGTTAGATTCCCACCGTTTAGATCAAGGTTTCCAATAGATTCAAAGTCCCCACCCACTACTAAATTCTTTCCATTTAAATCTAAATTGAAGTTATTTGAAACATTGCCTTGGATATTTAGATCCTTTTCAATTAACGTATCCTTATTTAGACTAACATTTCCTGGCCAATTTGTTTCTTCATATATTGTATCTATATATACATTTATATTATCAAAATTCTCAATTGTAGTACCTTCAATGATTTTAATAATATTATTTACGGTGCAAATACTTTCAAAATTCACACCATTCTCTGATGTATTTGCAACCTCAAGTATGTTGAAATATGAATTTTTTTCTGAATCAAATCTTATATTCTGTTGTTCATCTCCAGTTAGCAACACTCTATGCGTACCAGTGCAACAGAAATTACTATTATTACTAACAAACACTTGTCGTATGTTCCCTTTAACTTCAAGCGTACCTGCTGATAAATAATTAGAATATCCATAATAACTTTGAGTTATATAGTCACCTCTAACCAATACATAATCTGATTCATTGTCCATTAATAATTTTGAGTGTGAATTTGTATAACTTACTTCTCCACTTTCATTTGTATTTATTGTCTGCTGTCGATAATCCCCTTCTATCTCTAATCTTCCTCCATCTACATTTATAGTTCCATAACTTTGAAACACATCTCCATTTATTCTCAATGTTTTACCATTTAAATCTATATTACTTAATACATGCAAATTATTTTCAACTGTTATATTGTCTTGTAAAGTTTCATTCTTCCATACACAAACATTACCTTTCCATTCAGGATGATTCAAAAAAGCTTCAAACGGCATTGATAGGTTCTCTTTATTTACCAAATTCGTTTGAGTTTCTTTAAATTCAGCATTTACAAACGAAAACGTCTCAAATACCACCCCTTCTTCTGAATTATTTGTTATTTCAAGTATGTTGAAATGTGAATATCTATATCCCTCAAAACTCACTTTTTGTTTCTTATTTCCTGTTAATCTCACTTTATGCTCTCCACTACAATTAAAGTTATATGTTGAACCACTATATGAATCATTAATTTGTTTAAAGTCTCCTTTTATTTCTATTGTCCCTGCATTCAATTTTCCTTCATGATTATAGCGACTTTGTGTTATATAATCACCATGTACAAGTATATACTCTTCTTTGCTTTTCATAACAAGATAAGCGTAGGATCCTGAGTATTTTTCTTCTCCTTCTTCTATGCTTCTTTCTTGTTGCCTAAAGTCTCCTTTTACTATCAACTTTCCTCCATTTATTTTGAGACTTCCTCTTCTCAAATACAAATCACCTTCAACCGTTAGGGTTTTCCCGTCTAAATCTAAATCTGCTTGTATATTTAAATCTTCCTTCACCACAGTATCATTTTGTAGTACACTGCTTTTAAATATACAGCCTCCTCCTGACCATTTATCTGATTTATACACTCCTTCTAATGACAGTTTTAAATTCTCTTTATTTCTTATTGGTGTTCTCTCATTTATATATTCTTCATCTACAAATGCTTCTGTCTCAAACACTACTCCTTCTTCTGAACTATTCTCTATTTCTAATATATTAAAATACGAATATTGGCAACTTTCAAAACTCACTTTTTGTTCCTTATCTCCTGTCAATTTCACTTTATGCTCTCCACTACAATTAAAGTTATATGTTGAACTATATCGACTTTTAATTTGTTTAAAGTCTCCTTTTATTTCTATTGTCCCTTCATTTAATTTTCCTTCATGATTATAGCGACTTTGTATTATATAATCACCATTTATAAGTATATAATCTTCTTTGCTTTTCATAACAAGGTAAGCGTAGGATTCTGAGTATTTTTCTTCTCCTTCTTCTATGCTTCTTTCTTGTTGCCTAAAGTCTCCTTTTACTATCAACTTTCCTCCATTTGTTTTGAGACTTCCTCTTCTCAAATACAAATTACCTTCAACCGTTAGGGTTTTTCCGTCTAAATCTAAATCTGCTTGTATATTTAAATCTTCCATCACCACAGTATCATTTTGTAGTACACTGCTTTTAAATATACAGCCTCCTCCTGACCATTTATCTGATTTATACACTCCTTCTAATGACAGTTTTAAATTCTCTTTATTTCTTATTGGTGTTCTCTCATTTATATATTCTTCATCTACAAATGCTTCTGTCTCAAACACTACTCCTTCTTCTGAACTATTTGCTATTTCTAATATATTGAAATACGAATATTGGCAACTTCCAAAACTCACTTTTTGTTCCGTATCTCCTGCTAGTTTAACTTTATGCTCTCCACTACAATTAAAGTTATATGTTGAACTACTATATGGACCATTAATTTGTTTAAAGTCTCCTTTTATTTCTATTGTCCCTTTATTCAATTTTCCTTCATGATTATAATCACTTTGTGTTGTGTAATCACCATGTACAAATATATAATCTTTTTCGTTGGTCATTACAAGGGAAGAGTATGATCCTGAGTATTTTTCTTCTCCTTCTTCTATGCTTCTTTCTTGTTGCCTAAAGTCTCCTTTTACTATTAACTTTCCTCCATTTATTTTGAGACTTCCTCTTCTCAAATACAAATCTCCTTCAACCGTTAGGGTTTTTCCTTCTAAATCTAAATCTGCTTGTATATTTAAATCTTCCTTCACCACAGTATCATTTTGTAGTACACTGCTTTTAAATACACAGCCTCCTCCTGACCATTTATCTGATTTATACACTCCTTCTAATGACAGTTTTAAATTCTCTTTATTTCTTATTGGTGTTCTCTCATTTATATATTCTTCATCTACAAATGCTTCTGTCTCAAAC
>Ga0207799_100071_pt1 | contig 137163 bp, 108 predicted proteins | sample TtanPargueraPR_4_FD_187742 | JGI IMG/M metagenome (GOLD analysis project Ga0207799, IMG submission 187742) | Aerobic enrichment media microbial communities from Bioluminiscent Bay, La Parguera, Puerto Rico - Tt and M2 (SPAdes) | ecosystem: Environmental > Aquatic > Marine > Unclassified ... | reverse complement strand
AGCCTAGACAATGAAGGCACGCTATCGGCTGTGGCAACTGCCAGCGCAGGGGCCTTGAGCGTCGGCGTCGCCCATGCGGAAGACGACGACACCAAGGCCCGGGTGGAAGCCAAAGCTACCAGCACGGCCCATGCCAGGGGTATCGACTCCGAGGGGGAAAGTGATTCCCGCGAGATGGTATTCGATCTGGACCTCTCCCGGGAGGGGTTGCACGTCCATTACAATGACACCCAAACGGTGGCCAGCGGCAGCGACGTCGTGGTCAACCAGGCCGGGGTGACGACCGTTGCCACGGCCAGCAGCGGTACGGTGGCCGTTCCCGTGAGTATCGACGGGACCGCGGCGGCGGACGTCACCTCCAAGGCTACGTCTGGCGCAGCAGCCATTTCCACCGGCGGCGATCGGGACATGATCGACAACAGCGGCGACCTGTCGGCGACCGCCACGGCGACCTCCGCCGCCCTGGCGGTGGCCTTCGGCCAGCAAACCCAGTCCACCGGCAAGACCAAGGCGAGCGTCAAGGCCGGTGCCACGGCCACGGCCGATGCCGTTGGGATCGCAGCCGATGGCGACAGTGGCGATCAAAGCACGGACTTCACCTTTGATCTGACCGAAGTGGGGCTGGCGAGCCGTTTCACCAGGACCCGGACGGCCGTCGACGGTGATGATACCCTCACCAATACCGGCCATGTTGCGACAACGGCCACTGCCTCGAGCGGATCGGCAGGGGTATCCGTCGCCATCGACGGGGCGGCGGCGGTGGATAGTACCTCCACCACCAAAGCCGTTGCTACCGGCATCGATACCGGCGGCGGTGACGATACCATCGACAACCAGGGCGCGATCACTTCGACGGCCACTGCCACTTCCCTGGCCCTTGGCGTGGGGGTCGGCGCAAAGAGCGGTTCCAGCGGCAAGGCCAGCTCCAAGGTCGAGGCCACGGCTAAATCGGATGCCCAGGCCATCGGCATTACCGCGGACGGCGGCCAGCAGGACACCGAACTCGACATCGAACTCGTCATCACCGAAGACGGCCTCAGTGCGGGCTATCACCAGTCCAATACCCCGGTGACGGGGGACGATCATCTTACCAACACCGGTGCGGTGAACGCCGTGGCGACAGCCACCAGCGGTGCCGGGGCGGTGGGCGTAACCACCGAGGGGTCCGCCCGTAGCGATGCCAGCGCCAGTGCCAAGGCCGATGCCAGGGCCCTGGACCTTGGTGGCGGCAGTGATACGGTCGACAACAGCGGCGAACTGACGGCCGTGTCCACCGCCACGGCCGCTGCGGTCGAAGTATCCGTTTCCGGCAAGGGGACCACCATTGCCAACAACGGGATTCTCAGTGCCGGGACCACTGCCGAAGCGCAAGCCGTGGGGATTGCCGGGGCCGATTCCGCCAGCGCTGAAACGCTCGATATCACCCTGGATGTGGATTTCAATGACATCAGCGCCGGGTTTGCCTTTGAAAAGGTTGTCGACGGCATCGATGGTGACGGCGACGATACCATCATCAACAGTGCCGGCATCACCACCGTGGCCACGGCCACGGCGCCGGAAGTCAGTGTGGCCGTGACCAGCGAGGGCATGGCTGCATCTCTGGCCAGCACCGAGGCTAACGCAGACGCCACGGCCATTCGGAGCGGTCACGGCGACGACACCATCACCACCAGCGGTGATTTGAGCGCGACAGCCACGGCCACGGCGGCGGCCGTCAACGTGGCCGTTACCGGCAAAGGGCTTGCCGTGGCCGGCAATGCGGTCTGGGATGGGGGCATCAAGGCCGATGCAAAGGCCGCCGGCATTCATTCCGAAGGCGGCGAGAGAAATACGCTGGTCGTCGGGGTCGATGCCTCTTTAGACGGGGTCGCCGTTAATTATGAAAAGGTGAAAGAACTGGCCAGCGGCGAAGACACCGTCGTGAATGACGGCAACATCGCTGCCACGGCGATTGCGGTGGCCCCGGAACTATCGGTGGCCGTCGCCTCCGAGGGCATGGCCGCTTCCCTTTCCACATCCACAGCGACTTCAGAAGCTTTCGGTATTCGCACGGGCGATGCTGATGACGAAATCACCAACCGTGGGAATTTGACGACCGTGGCCAATGCCGATGCCGTGGCGGTCAACGTTTCCGTGGCGCCCACCGGCGTCAGTGTGGCCGGCAACAATTTCTGGGACGGCGGCACCAAAGCCGAAACCAGTGCCTTTGGCATCGATGCCGATGGCGAGACCGCTTCGGAAACACACACCACCTTCACGGCCGACAGCAGCGGCGCCGCGTTTCACTACGAGGCCCGGGAAAGCCTGGCCAGCGGGGATGATGTCATCCGGAACGAAGGTTATGTATCGACCACGGCCGTTTCGGTGGCGCCGGCCGTTAGTGTGGCTGTCACGTCCGAAGGCGTGGCCGCCGCCTTGTCCACGGCCACGGCCCAAAGCGATGCCCGGGCCCTTCGGGGCGGCGACGGGGACGACATCATCGAAAATACAGGCCACTTGACGGCCACATCCAACGCCGATGCGTTTGCGGTAAACGTTTCCGTGGTCCCCACCGGAGGGGTGTCGGTGGCCGGCAACAATTTCTGGGACGGCGGTACCCAGGCCGAAGCAACGGCCATTGGCATCGACGGTGACGGCGAAGCCGCCAGTTCATCGGAATTCAATATCGATGCCACCGGTGATGGAATCGTTATCGAACGCAGCAGCGTCAGTCAGATGGCCAGCGGCGACGACCGAATCATCAATGACGGGGACATGGACATTACGGCGGTTGCCGTAGCGCCCTCGGTTGCCACCGCTGTGTCGGTGGCGGGCGTGTCGGCCGCCATCTCGACCGCCAAAGCGACGTCGGATGCCCGGGCCATTCGCGGGGGCGACGGCAGCGATACGATTGACAACGCCGGCAGCCTGACGGTGGTTTCCAATGCCGATGCGGCCGCCGTCAATGTGTCGGTCAATGCCGAAGGTGGTGTGGCGCTGGCGGCGGATGCTATCTGGGACGGCGGCACCACGGCCGAAGCCACGGCGATGGGCATTGATGCCGAGGGAGAATCGTCAAGCGACAGTACCACCACGATCACCATCGGCGCTTCGGTGGATTACGACCGGGAGAAAAACGAAACGGAAGCCACGGGCGATGATGTGGTCAACAACGAGGGGACCATTGATGTGGTGGCCGTTGCCGTGGCGCCTTCGGTGGCCGTGTCCGTGGTCGGAACGGGCGGGGTTGCCGGCGCTTTTTCGACGGCCACGGCCAAGGCGGACAGCATCGCCATCAGCACCGGCGCGGGAGACGACACGGTCACCAACCGCGGTGCTTTGACGTCCACAACGGTTGCCAACGCGGATGCCGTCAGCGTGTCGGTGACGGGGGTCGGCGGGGTCAGCGTTTCCGGCAACAATGTCTGGGACGGCGGCACCAGGTCCGAGGCCACCACCCGGGGTATCGACAGTGGCGATGGTGAAGACGAACTGGAGAATTACGGGGATATTGTGGCCACGGCTGCCGCGGTGACGGCCAATGGGTCCGTATCGGTAACCGGCGTTGGCGGCGTGGCAGGGGCGATTTCAACGTCCACAGCCAAAGCGGACAGTACGGCTATCGATAGCGGTGATGGCGACGACACGATCACCAATACGGGAGGACTGGATTCTGTGTCAACAGCCATCGCCGCTTCCGTCAATGTGTCGGTGACGGGTGTCGGCGGGGTCAGTGTCTCCGGCAACAACGCCTGGGACGGCGGTACCAGGTCCGAGGCGATATCCCGGGGGATCGACAGTGGTGCCGGAGATGACACCATCGTCAACAACGGTGCTGTTTCGGCTACAGCAACCACGGTGGCGGCCAGCGGGGCCGTCTCGGTGGTCGGCGTCGGGGGCGGGTCGGGTGCGCTTTCGACAGCGACGGCCAAATCGGACAGTGCGGCCATCGCTACCGGCGATGGCGAAGACATCATTGTCAACAGCGGTATGCTGGCAGCGGATGCTATCGCCACGGGTGACGCGGTCAACGTGTCGGTAACGGGTGTCGGCGGGGTCAGCGTTGCCGGAAACGATGTCTGGGACGGCGGAACGCTTTCCGAAGCCCGATCCCGGGGTGTGGCCAGCGGAGAAGCTGACGATTGGATCGATAATTCCGGGGGCATTGCCACCACGGCAACGACCGTGACGGGCTCGGGGGCCGTGTCGGTGACCGGTGTCGGTGGCGTATCGGGGGCCATTTCAACTGCCACCGCCCGATCAGATACTGCGGCCATCGAGACCGGCGACGGCGACGATACGATTATCAACAGCGGTGATCTGTCGGCGGACACCAGTGCCATAGCGGCTGCGGTCAATGTGTCGGTGACCGGTGTGGGGGGCGTCAGTATTGCCGGCAACAATGCCTGGGACGGCGGTACGTTGTCCGAAGCAACATCCCGGGGTATCGACAGCGGTGACGGCGACGACTACCTGGCCAACAGCGGTGATGTTTCCGCTGCGGCCACTACGGTGACGGCGACCGGGTCCGTATCCGTGACGGGTGTCGGCGGCGTGTCCGGTGCGGTATCGACTTCCACGGCCAAATCCGATGCCGTCGCCATCGATATGGGGGCAGGCGAAGACGAGGTCTTGAACGACGGCGTACTCGACGCCCGTGCCTTTGCCAATGCCGACGGGCTCAACGTGGCGGTAACCGGTGTGGGGGGTGTTTCGGTGGCCGGCAACAATGCCTGGGACGGCGGCACCCTGGCCGAGGCCCGGGCCGCCGGCATCGCTAGCGGGGACGGTGAAGCCCGCATCACCAACACCAACCGTGTGACCGCAGCATCCGACGCCGTCAGTGTGGCGGCCTCGCTGAGCTACGTCACTTTCGGGGTGCCTCTGGCCATATCGACCTCCACGGCCGATGCCGGTGCTGCCGCCATCCGCTCGGGGAACGAAGACGATATGCTGGGCAACAGCGGTGATTTGACCGCCGACGCCGACGCCACGGCTGTAACGGTCAACCTCGCCGTTACCGGGGCCGGTGTGGCCGGTGCCGGAGATTCCGTCTGGGACGGCGGAACCAAAGCGCTGGCGACTTCAGTGGGGATGGACGCGCTTTCCGGTGAGGACAACATTCACAATAGGGGAGCCATCGATGTGGATGCCGATGCCGTCACCAGTTCCAACAGCGTGGCCTTTACTGTTGCCGGCGTGGCAGGGGCGGTATCGACCTCTACTGCCACCGCCGATGCCGAAGCGATATCCGGCGGCGACGGTGACGACATCATGCACAACGAAGGCGCTCTTGACAGCACGGCCAACGCCACGGCCGTGAGCGTCAGTTTTGCGGCCAGTGGTGCCGGCGCCGCCATTGCCGCGGATGCGGTATGGGACGGCGGGACCACGGCCCAGGTCGACGCCGCCGGTCTGGACGGCGGCCAGGGCAACGACCACATTCAAAATACCGCCGCTGTGTCCGCCAGCGCCAATTCGGCAGCCAGTTCGAACAGTGTCGCCATGACCGTGGCGGGTGTTTCCGGTGCGACTTCCACGTCCACATCCACCGCCGCCGCGACCGCCATCGACGCCGGTGAGGGCGATGACACGATAATCAACAGCGGTGATCTGACGGGTACGGCCGACGCCGATGCCACCAGTGTGAGTGTCGCCGTGACCGGTATGGGGGCGGCTGTGGCAACAGACGCTTTCTGGGACGGTGGAACCCAAGCGGCTGCGACCGGCCGCGGCATTTCCGGTGGCTCCGGAGAGGACACCATTACGAACACGGCAAGCATTACCGCTGCGGCCGATTCCAGGACAACCTCGGCGGCGATTGCCGCCTCGGTGGGCGGCGGGATTGCCGGCGCCATGGCGGCTTCGACCTCAACCGCGAACGCAACGGCCATCGATGCGGGCGATGATGATGACCGTGTCCAAAACGATGGCGACCTGACGGCAACTGCAATCGCCGAGGCCAACGGTGTAAGTGTTGCCGTCACGACCGTCGGAGCATCTCGGGCGGGTTCCCTGGACAGCGCTACGACCGGCAATGCCCTGGCGATCGGTATCGCCGGTGGCGATGGCGAGGATACCCTTACGAGCAGCGAAACATCTTCCATGACCCTCAACGTCAGTGCCACCACCACGGAAACAGCGGTTGGGGTGACGGCTCTCGGAGGCTTTGCCGATGCCACGGCCAATGCCATCGCTATCGCGGAAGGCATCGCCATCGACGGTGGTGCTGACAGCGACAACATCGTGAATGCCGGTGATATCGAGGCAACTGTGGCGGCGGTGGCCAATTCCCAGGCCGTCAGTTTTACCCTGGCGGGGGCTGCTGTTGCCGATGCCAATTCGGAAAGCCATGCCACGGCGACGGGTTTAGCAGGCGGCGATGGTGCCGATACGATCGCCAACAGCGGTTCCATTGCATTGACTGCGACAGCTGATGCCGAAGGGCAGTCCATTGCCGGCACGCTGGCGGGTTTTTCGGTCGCAGGTGCCAATGCCACGGCATGGGTGGATGCTTTCGGTCTGGACGGGGGGGCCGGTGAAGACACCCTGGTTAATGAGGGACTGATTACCGGTGATGTCAATGTCACGACGAATGCCCGGACGATCAATGCCGCCCTGGCCGGTTATGCGCTTAGTGACGCCAATGCCACGGCCACGGTTGGCGCCGTCGGGATCACGGGCGGTGCGGACGACGATGTCATCGTCAACGCTGCGGCGGGCGTCATCGATCTGCTGGCGACGGCGGATGTTTATGCCAACCAGGTGACCGTGGCGGTCGCCGGTGCTGCCGACGGCGAAGCCAATGCCACCCCGGAATTGGCGATCACGGGCCTTGCGGGGGGCGCCGGAGATGATGGGATACTCAACGAGGGGCGGCTGACCCTGGTGAGCCGGTCGAAAAGTGAATCCACCGGATCCAGCTGGACGGTCGCCGGATCGGCAAGCAGTAAATCTGGCAACCAGGTGACGAACACGGCGAAGGGGATCACCGGAGGGGCCGGTAACGATCGAATCGTCAACACCGGCACGATCCAGGTCGGCCCCGGGGAAGAGGCCACGGGCGACGAATACTGGATGTCCAGCCTTATCACGGAAAGCTTTGCGCTAGGGCTTGCCGGGGCCACCAATTCGGAAACAACCGCCTTCGCCCGCACGTATTCGACCGGCATGGACGGTGGGGCGGGCGACGATTTGATTTTAAACAGTGGCGATGTCACCGTCATGGCGACATCGCGAAGCGATTCCACCGGTGGTTCATTCAACCTTTTCGGCTCCGGTGATGCCGAGACGGACGCGGGTGCGTATACCGCCGCGACGGGCATAGAAGGGGGGCAGGGAGATGACTGGATCGAGACCGGGGGGGATGGGGAGGCTCTGGTTCGGGTTATCGCCGATTCCAGTCTCACCATGGATGGTTCCAGCTTTTCGATTGGCGGTGGTGGTGAAGCTGGCGGGAAGCTGGCGGCCGAAACGCTGGCGGTGGGCATATCGGGCGGTGAGGGTCAGGATACGGTGCGCAACAATGCCGATATCCGTGTCGATGCCATCTCCACACTGATTTCCCAAGCCGGGGCAGATACGATTTTCGGCACCAGCGATTCAGACCTGACGTCCGGAGCGAATACGGATGCCGCCGGCATAAAGGGGGGGGACGGTAACGACGACATTGCCAACACGGGGTCAATCGATGTGACGGCTTTCGCGACGATTTCCCAGGACGGTTCGAGCTACACATTTGGTGGTACCGGGGAGACGGGCGGGGCGCTTGCCGCGACCACCCGGGCGGTGGGCATCAGTGGTGATGACGGTCGTGATACGATCCGTAATGCAGGCGATCTCACCGTGTCTGCCAATGCGGGCCTTGACTCCAGCGGGGATTCGGAAACCACCTTCGGTACCTCCGAGGGCGGCGTGACGATTGGTACGGATGTGGAAGCGGCCGGGATCGATGGCGGCGACGGGGACGACTCGATTGAAAACACGGGACAGATCGACGTATCGGCAACCTCAATCCTTAGCCAGGATGGATCGAACTACACATTCGGCGGCACTGGCGAGACGGGCGGGGCGCTGGCGGCGGCCTCCCGTGCGGTCGGCATCGCCGGAAATCTTGGTGCGGATACGATTCGCAACAGCGGCGATATCGTCGTGTCGGCGGATGCCGATCTTGCCTCCAGCGGTGATTCGGAAACCACCTTCGGCACCTCCGAAGGCGGCGTGACGATTGGTACGGATGTGGAAGCGGCCGGGATCGATGGCGGCGACGGGGATGACTCGATTGAGAATACGGGACGGATCGACGTGTCGGCAGGGGCAACCCTTACCCAGGACGGATCGAGCTATGCTTTCGGCGGTACCGGGGAGACCGGCGGGGTGTTGGCGGCGGATACGCGCACAGTGGGCATTGCTGGTGGGGCGGGATCGGATCAAATCCGCAACGCCGGTGAAATTGATGTCTTTGCCGCTGCCGCTTTAACTACAAGCGGTGAATCGGAAACGACGTTTGGTACCTCGGATGGCGGTATTACGGTCGGGGCTGTTGTTGAAGCCGCGGGTATCGCTAGTGGCGAAGACGATGATGGGGTCGAAAACCTGGATTTGATTCGTGTTCAGGCGCAAACAAATGTGACCTCGCAGATGGAGGCGTATACCTTCGGGGGGACCTCGGACAGTGACGTGGCCATGAGCGGTGCGTCCCGGGCGGACGGTATCGACGGCGGTGATGGCGCCAATTTGATCGTGAACCGTGCGACCATCGACGTCGAGGCAATCGCAGAACTCTCGGCCAGCGGCGGCACCAGCGCGACCTTCGGCGGGGCGGGCGGTAGTGGATCGGTGGCCGCCGATGCAACTGCCACGGGGATAGGCACCGGCGTTGACGATGATATCATCTATAACGCCGGCACGATCGCGGTGAATGGCACAGCGGATGCGGCCATGGTGAACAATGCGGATGCGGGCTGGCTGGTCGGGGATGGTGACACGGTGTCCGCTGTCCGCACGTCCGTGCAGGGGCTTGGTGTGTCGGCCGGTGACGGCGACAACGCCATCACCAACGACGGGGATGTGATTGTTGCCGCGGAGGGTGTCGCTTCTTCATTCGCCTATGCCAGCGGCGCTCACTTGGCCTGGGATGGCGACGGAGAAGCCATTGCCGACAGTTCGGTCGCGGTGGTTGCAACGGGGATACAGGCGGGGGATGGTGAAAATTTAATCGCCAACAACGGCCTGATCGACGTTGCCGCCCGGGGGACGACGGCCAAAAATATTACAACGACCATTCGGTTCTGGTCGGAAGAGGAAAATCCCGATCCGGACACGCCCCCGGATCCTATTGCAACATACACAGGGGATACATTGCCGAATCTGACGGATGCACCCTACACGACCGGGGAGACCATTTATTGGGAGAATGACCCTTACAACGGCATCGCTGACTATGTCCCGGTGTATAGAGTCGTGGAAGACGAGGACGAGGTTCAGTCCTGGGTTTGGGTGGAAGGATACCTGATTGAACAGGAGATCACTCTTGAGGCTTCGCCCACTTATGCCTTTTCCAACGGCAACGGCGTTACGGGCACCGGAACTTCTTCGGCGGCGGGGGTCAGTCATGCCACCGCCATCGGGATTCTTGCCGGAAACGGTGACAACCGTGTTTTCAACGATGGCGAGATTGAGATCGAAGCCCGGCCCGAAGCGTTGGCAGACGTGGATGCGGACGGCGATGCCTGGGGTGATGCGGTCGGCACGGCCGTTGCCGAAGCGTATGCCTCGGCGATCGGTATCGATCTTGGCAACGGTGACAATGCCATTTGGAATGGCGGATCGATCAGAGTTGCGGCCGTTTCCTCAGCCCAGGCGGACGGTGAGGTTTCGGGTGGCGACATTTGTATATGGTTTTTCGGTTGGTGGTGTGGCGGCGGCGGTGACGGTATTGGAGCGGCCAACGCCTTGGCTGAGGCCCAAGCCTACGGTATCCGCGTGGGTGACGGCGACAATTACATTGTAAACGATGGAACGATTTCGGTCGTTTCTGATTCAGTCGCAACAGCAACAATGAGCGGGGATGCGTCACCGAATATTGTTGTGGCCGCAACGGCTTATGCCGCCGGAATTGAAGCCGGTGACGGCAATAACATGATCGTCAACGAAGGTGAGATCACGGCGTCTGCGACAGCCCCCGATGGTGTCGCCCGGGCCGTCGGTATCCAGACCGGTGCCGGAGATGACATGATCGTGAATTCCGGGGATGTGACCACTTCGATTGAAGACATCAACGGCACGGGCGGGGGCATCGCCATTACCACCGGTGCCGGAAACGATGTGGTGGCCCTCATGGCGGCATCGGAGACCACCGGGAGCGTGGATCTCGGCGAGGGTGACGACCGCTTGAGCCTCGTGGAAAACGCCGCACTAAACGGTGATGCAGCCGGGGGGGATGGAAGAGACAGCATTGCTTTCTTCGGTGAGGGGACTTATGGCGCTGCGATTACCGGCTTTGAAAGCGCGGCAAAATACGACGCGGGCGCCTACGACTTGGGCGGCGGCCTGCCGACCATGAATGAACTGTCCGTCTATGACGGTGTGCTCCGGACCCAGGGGGACTATGTATTCGATGACGACGGCTCGGCGCTCATACGCATCCACCTGGACGGGTTCGGTCAATTCCAGGCTGCGGGCACAGTGGATCCCGGTGGCGCCTTGTCGGTGCTGGCCGAACCGCGCGCATTCTATAACGGGCAGATCTTCCCCATCATCCAGTCCGGGGAGTTGCTGTTGAATACGTTTGACGAGGTCAGTTTACCTGAAACCAGGCCGTTGCTCGGTTTCGCGCTGAATTACAATTATGATGACGAACAGGTGGAAGTCATCTCCAGCACGCGTCCTTTCCGGACGGTGGCCCGGAATGCCAACGAACGGGCGATCGCCAACTACCTGGACCGGATAGCGCCCGGCGCCAGGGGCGAGATGTCCCGGGTGCTGGGGGAATTCCAGATGCTGCAGGAAAACCAGCACGGCCAGGCCTTTGCCGGTATGAGCCCGGCGGCCTACGGGGGGTCGACCGGTGCGGCCCTTCAAACGGCCCGTCAGTATGCCCAGGTGGTGACCAGCCGGATGCAGTCCCTGCAGGCGGGTGCCTCCGCATCCAGGGCTGAAGCCTCTGCCGACGGCCTGGAGGGTATCCTGCTGGCCTACAACGGACCCAACGCCTCCCTGGGGGATGTCGTCGGCCGGCAGGAACAGGCCGATGCCCGGCGGCGCTGGGGGGCCTGGGCCAATGTCTTCGGCCAGTGGGCCAGCCAGGATGCCGACGGCGGGTTCGTGGGCTATGACAGCGACACCTACGGCGTCGTGCTGGGCATGGACTACGCTCTCTCCGAAAACTGGCTGGCCGGGGCCAGTTTCGGCTATTCCACCAATGACATCCGCTTTGACGAGAATGCCGGTGACGGGGATATCGACAGTTACTTCGGATCCCTCTACACGGGTTGGTATGCGGACGCCTTCTACCTGGAATCCGTTCTTACCTATGGCAGCCAGGAATTCGACAACAAACGCAATGTGGTGGTGGGTGCCATCCGGAATACGGCCCGCAGCGACCACGATGGGAACCTCTACAGCGCCTATGTGGGAAGCGGTTATAATTTTGGTAGCGATGCATGGCAGATCGGCCCCTTTGTATCCCTGCAATACCTCTATCTGGACGAAGACGGTTTCGAGGAGACCGGGGCCGGCGTTTTGAACCTGATCGTGGACGACCGCCAGACCGACGCCCTGATATCCCAGTTGGGGGTGCGCACCAGTGGCATTATCGAAACAGGGGTGGGGGCGCTGGTTCCCGAACTGAGCCTGGCCTGGCTGTACGATTTCGATATCGACGACCGGGTGATTACGTCCTCCTTTGCCGGGGCGCCGGGGGACGCTTTTGCCATCACCGGTCAGGAGGTGGCGCAAAACGGTTTCGTCATCGGCGCGGCCCTTACCCTGATGCAGGCCGGCGGCTTCGAGTCGTCCCTGGCCTACAGCGGTGAATTCCGTGACGGCTACGACGCCCATGCCCTGATCGGCCAGATCCGCTTCGAATTCTGATGCCGGGTCAGGGTTTTGTTTGCAGGGATGTTAAAAGGATATCGGTCCCTATAGAAAAATAGTGGGCTTTAATTATGCTTGAATAAGCGTTTCTTATAACCTATGGTGCCACCTAAGCCCTGCCCAGATTGGAATATCCTGTTGATTGCAGCAAGCGTATTGATGACGGATGCGTCGGGAGCGTAAGCCTTTCCGACGGCAGACCTGTCCATTCCGAATCCGGTAGCCTCAATCGCAGAAAAAAAGCAGCCATTGACGAAAGGGGGCCGTTATGAGCGATTCCATGCGCATCATGTCCGAGAAGCCCTTAAATGCCGAGACACCGGTAAAACGCTTGCGGTCATGGATTACCGCCAATGATGTTTTTTTCGACCGCAATCAAGGCCAGATTCCTGACGTCGAAATTCCCCTGGAAAGCTGGCGCCTGACCATTGATGGAGAAGTTCGGCAGCCGCTTGAGCTTACCTTCGATAATCTTTTAAACCAGCCCAAAACCACGGTGGCCAATACCCTGGAGTGCTCTGGCAATGGACGCTCGCTTCTGGCCAAAAAGGCGTCGGGCAACCCCTGGACCGTGGGCGGTGTCGGCAACGCCGTGTGGGGCGGTGTCGCACTTTCGGGTTTGCTTGAGGAGGCGGGGCTGACCCGCAAGGCGTTCCATGTGGCCTTCGAAGGCATGGACACGCCACTGGGGAAAGCGCAGATCCAATTCGTGCGCAGCATCCCCATTGAAAAAGCAATGGCGTCCACGCTTCTGGCGTATGAGATGAACGGTGAACCGCTGCCGATGAAACATGGCTATCCGTTGCGGGCGCTGGCCTTGGGATGGACCGGCGCCAACTGCGTCAAATGGCTCAAGCGGATCACGGTGCTGGACAGCCCTTACGAGGGGTTTTTCATGGACAAGGTCTACCGCGTTTTTCAGAAGGGCCAGGATCCTGCAACGGGCGATATCGTTACCGGGATTAATCTGAAATCGATATTTACCAAACCGTTGCCGGGAGAAGCGCGACCTGCGGGACAAATTGCGGTTCTGGGTGTCGCCTACGCCGGAGAGGAACGTGTTGAGACGGTGGAGGTTTCTACCGACAATGGTACAACCTGGCATCCGGCCGAATTTATCGGACCGAACGAACCCAATGCCTGGCGGCAATGGCAATTTGTATGGCACGCCCGAAAAGGAAGCTACACCCTTCTTTGCCGGGCGACGGACACGCAGGGCCGGCGACAGCCCGAGAATGCCGAATGGAACCTGCTCGGATACGGCAACAACGGCATCCGGGAGCATGGTGTCACCTTCGATGTCATCTGATGCCCACAGTGGTGATCGATGACCTACTGACGGCTTTAATCCCAAGGGAAAATAACGGCGGTTTGCCGCTCCAGCCCGCAATGGAGTAACGGTTGCCAATAGAAGTGTTCGTTCAGAAGAGAGTGGCACGGTATTACTGGCAGGACGATATCAATTGTGCCACCACAACCCTTGCGGTTCTGTCGGAGCATTTCGATGTGCCCCTGGCGAAGCAGGTGACAGATGCGGCTGTCGGCATGCATGGCGCCGGAGAATACGGCTCCCAGTGTGGTCTGGTGGAAGGCACCCTGATGTTTTTGGGGATATTGGGACGATTGCGAGCCTTTCCCGATCATGCCATTGTTTCCGCCTGTCGGGCTTACGCCGAGGCTTTTGAAAAGCGTTTCGAAAGCCTGTCTTGCGCGGTATTGCGGCCCGCCGGATTCTCGCCGCAGAATCCCCCTCATCTTTGTGAAGGCTTTACCTGCGCGGGGATTGTCTTTGCCATCAAATTTATTACGGATTTCATAGGGGCCGGCCGGCCATCTAACGGACAATCGGCCGATTCCGGAAACGTAATCTCTAATCGTCGTCCGGAATCACAATCGGCATAACCACAATGGCGAAAATCAATTCTTCCCAGAGGGCAACATCCTTTCAGCGCGAGGACGTGCATTTCAAACCCCAACAGGGCTGCTGTCGTGCCTGGTTTTTCAAGCCCAAATCGCCCCCCAAGAATCCGCGGCCCTGCATCGTTCTGGCTCACGGATTGGGTGGAACCCGCGATACCGGCCTGGAACCCTACGCCAGCCGGTTTGCCGAAGCTGGTTATGCGGTTCTCTTATTCGACTATCGTCATTTCGGTGCCAGCGATGGCGAGCCCCGTCAGCTGCTGTCCATTCGGCGCCAGCTACAGGATTGGGCCGGCGCCATCGCTTTTGCCCGGGAGATGACCGAGGTGGATCCGAACCGGATTGCTCTCTGGGGGTCGTCATTTTCCGGCGGGCACGTCATTGTGGCGGCGGCGCGGGACGGGAATATTGCAGCGCTTTCGGCGCAGGGGCCCATGATGGACGGGTGGGCGGCTTTGCGCAACTATATCGGGTATGCCGGCGTGGCCGATCTCATAAAGCTGGCCTGCCTTGGCCTCTGGGATCAACTGCGGGCGTTCGCAGGGCAGACCGCGGTAACCGTGCCGGTCATCGCCAAGCCCGGAGAGCTGGCGGCCATGGCCACCCACGATGCTTATGATGGGTACATGGCCATTGCGCCGCCTGGCTGGCGCAATGAAGTATGCGCCCGTATTGCCCTTACGTTCGGCACCTATCGCCCCATCGCCCTGGCCGGCAAGGTTTCGTGTCCGGCCCTGATCCAGGTGTGCCGGCAGGACAGCGTGGCCCCGGCGGCTGCAGCGATTAAAACCGCACGCCGCATGGGTGCCCGTGCGGAACTGAAGCAATACGACTGCGGGCATTTCGATATCTACACCGGGGAGCATTTCGAACAGGCCGCGCATGACCAGTTGGATTTTTTCAACCGTGTTTTGAATCAGTGAGTTAGTTGTTTTTTTAATGTAAACACTACTTTTCCAGAGGGGCCAGGAGTGGTTCTACCGAACGGAGATGTTTTCTTCATTTTCTTTCGCGTGAAAGAAAACGAAGCAAAAGAAACCGCCCGTGCCCCGCTTTTTCCTGCGCGTCGTCGGTGCGGCCGGAGCACGCGGAAACTCACCCGCCTTCGCTTGAGCTACGGCGGGCTCAGACAGTCCGCGCGCTGATTTCCGTCCGCTCCGCCGATGCTCGGCGCGGGACAATGGGAAAACAAAAAACTAAAAAAACCATTACTAATGCTGAAAAAATGATTCTGAAATAGAGTGTTTGGTTGTTGGAATTCTCAATTATAACGGTTTTTTCTGCAGTCATAATTCAAGCTGTAAAAGGGTAGTCCGACGTTACGTTGGGAACATCGTATATTCTCCTTTAAACATGCCTATTCCCCATCTCAGGGATCAAGTTCTTTTCGCCTCAACGCGGCAGTATCGTTTTTCAAAATAATCCGCACGTCCACCACCTGAAGGCCTTTTTCATAAGCGATCACCGGGTTGAGGTCGATTTCCAGGATGTCGGGATAGGCCTCCATGACTTCCGAGCAGGTCATCAGAAGGCGCTTGATGGCCCGTTTGTCCCGGGGCGGGGTGTTGCGGGTGCCGGTCAGCAGGGGGTAAGATTTGATCTCTTCGATCATCCGGCCGGCCGAGAGCAGGGATATGGGCAGTACCCGAAAGGCGACATCTTTCAACACCTCCACCATGATGCCCCCCAGTCCGAACATGATGATGGGGCCGAACTGGTCGTCGTATTTGGTGCCAATGATCAATTCGGTGCCCGGGGCAGCCATGGGGGACACCAGGATCCCGCGGATATCGGCCTGGGGCGCATAGGCCTGGGCATTTTGCATGATTTCGGCATAGGCGGTGCGTATGGCCCGGGCGTCGTTCAGATCGATTTTAACCCCGCCGGCATCGGTTTTGTGCAAGATGTCCGGCGAGACGATTTTGAGGGCCACGGGTCGATCCACCAGGGCTGCCGCGGCCACGGCCTCGTCAGCCGTTCGGGCCAGGATATCCCGGGAAACGCGGGCGCCGTGCAGCTGAAAGAGCTTTTTGCCTTCATGCTCCAGGAGGGCGGTGCGGTTTTCGCCACGGGCCGTGTCGATGATGGCCCGGCCTTCCGCAATGGCCTTGCGGCCCCAGTCCATCACGAAATTGAACTTGGGGCGGTAGGACTTGCGGGTTTTGCCGTATCGGGCCAGCACACTCACGCACTTGCAGGCGATCTCCAGAGAGTCGTAGACCGTGATGCCATAGTAGCGCAGGAGATCCAGGGCATGGGGCTTTTCCGAGCTGTACAGGCTGTGGACCACGATGGGCTTGTTTCGTTTCTGAACCAGTTTGCCCATCTGGTGGGCGGCATCCTCTTCCTTGAGGGCCAGTTCTTTGGCAAAGCGGATGCCGTAGCCTCCGAACAACCCCACCAGCAGAAGACCGCCCACCTGGGGATCGTTCAAAATGATGCGGGCGCAGTCGGCAAACAGGGAGGGGTCGGCATCCGTACCGCCGGCCACGTCCACCGGATTGGGCACCGATGCGGCAGCCGGCAGCAGGTTGCGCAAGGCCTGCTGGGTTTTGTCACTGAGCCGGGGCAGTTCGAGTCCCAGATCGGTCAAAAAGTCGGCGGCGATCGTGGCGTGGCCGCCCCCGTCCGCCAGGATGGCCACCTTGTTGTTGCGGACAGGCGGCAGACTGGACAGGGTTTCCGCGGCCGGAAAGAGTTCGTCCGAGTTTTCGATCACCACGATGCCGGCCCGCTCGAAGGCCCCCAGGGCCACTTCCGACATGCCGGCCAAGGCCCCCGTGTGGGAGCCGGCCGAACGCTTGCCGGTGGCGGAGCGGCCGCTTTTTAACAGAATCACGGGCTTTTGGGTCGTGGCGTGGTAGGCGGTCTGCAGAAACCGACGCCCGTCCCGCAGCCCTTCGACATACATCAGGATGGCCCGCGTGGCCGAATCTTCCAGGAAGTAGGTCAGGTATTCGTCAAAGCGGATATCGGCCTCGTTGCCCACGCCCACGTAGCAGGAAAACCCTTTGCGGCTTTTGAGCCGGGCCTCGGTGATCAGGGTCAGGGCCATGTTGCCGCTCTGGGAGAGCAGCGCGATGTCGCCCGGACGCATGTCTTTCAAACCCACCAGGTTCAATCGGCGGTGAGGGTTGATCATACCCGAGGTATTGGGGCCGATCACGCGGATAGCGTGCCGGCGGGCCGTGTCCGTGACCTGATCTTCAATGCGACGGCCCTCGGAACCCAGTTCGCCGAATCCTCCGGCGATGATGACGGCACCGGCCACCCCTTTTTGGCCACAGTCTTCCAGAATCCCCTTGATGGTGGCGGCCGGCGTGGTGATAAGGGCCAGATCCACCGGGCCGGGTATGGCGGATACCGTTGGATAACAGGGAAGCCCCAGGATATGGTTTTCCTTGGGGTTGACCGGGTAGATGGCGCCCCTGAACTGTTCTTCCTGGAGCGTCACGATAGCCTGGTAACCGCGTTTGGTGGGCTGGCGGGAAGCGCCGACAACGGCTACGGATTCGGCATGGAACAGGCGGTCGAGAGACATGGCGTTCTCCTGGGTGTTAACGAATTCTAATTCTTATCAAACTGAACGCGAACAGCCTTGGCATAATATCAACCGTTTGGACGAAAGGCTCCGCTGGCCAGATTCTTATGCTTTGTCCTTGCGGTGATGGAAGTCTTCCAGGGCCTGGAGACGCTCCCGGGTGGCGACACAGGCCAGGCAGGCTTCGATTTCGAAGGTCATCAGGGCTTCCAGGCTGATCGGCTCCCGGGCCATGCGCAGGCCCTTCTTGATCATTTTCAGGGAAAAGGCCGCATTGGCGGCGATGGCTTCGGCCATGCGGCGGGCGGTGGGCATGAGTTCGGTCAACGGTACACACCGATTGACGAGTCCGATGCGCTCCGCCTCGCGGCCGTCGATGTTCTGGGCGGTAAAGAGCAGTTCGCTGGCCTTGCCGGGCCCCACCAGATCCTGGAGGAGGCGCAAGGCTCCCCCGGTGACGGAAGAACTGACGCGAGCCTCGGGGGACCCGATGGCGGCCTCTTCGGCGGCGATTCGGATATCGCAGGCCAGGGCCAGTTCGTATCCGGATCCCAGGGCGTATCCATTGATGGCCGCGATGGTGGGTTTCTCAAAGTGGATGATCCGGCGGGACACCGCCTGCAGGGTCTCCAGGTATTCCCGGTAGGCTTCGGGGGTGCGCGTTTTGGATTCTTTCAGGTCCGCGCCGGAGGAAAAGGCCCGGCCTGCGCCGGTGATGATGATCACCTTGACGGCCGGATCGAGACGCACTGTTTCCAGGGCATCCTGGAATTCCATCCAGAGCTGGTGATTCATTGCATTGAGGACCCGGGGACGATCGAGGGTGATGACCGCAACACTGTTTTCCCTTTCACAACGGAGGCATTCGTATTCCATGACAATGGCTCCCATTTAAGGTGGTTTTTGTTCAGTCGATCTCGGGCATCAGGGTCCAGGCAATGATCCAGTCGTTGGTTTCGGGATGGCGTTTCAAGCAGACAATGCCGCCGTTCTGGAACTGGAACACGGGTTTTTCCGCGTCGCCGGTCACCAGCCAGGCGCAGAGGCGCGACATGAACGGCAGGTGTCCCACCAGCATCAGGTTGTCCTTGCTGTCAATCAGACCGGCCAGGGCCGTGACATCGTCCATGGGGTTGAGGCCTGATTTGGCGTGCAGGCCTTCGGGTGGGGCCAGGGCTTTCTCGAAGATTTCGGCCGTCTGGCGGGCCCGTTTCTTGCCGCTGTGCAGGATGGTGTTCACCGGCACGCCGTAGCCTTTGGCCACACTGGCGATGCGCGTCACTGTGTCGTGCCCTGCCGGGGTCAGTCCTTTCTCCGGATCGACATCTTTGCCGTGGCATTGTCCGTGCTGAACAAGATAAAGGGCCATGATACGGATCCTCCTTGTTTTCGGTTCGACTTGGCGGTAAGATGCCGCCTTTGTTTGCCGGGCTGTTGTGATTCGGCCGATCAAATCTACTGTATCTAATATATAACCGTTTTTATGCAAGGCCAGTCGTTTTGGATGGGGCGGACTAACGGTCTGTCGCCCGAAAACGCTGCCGGCGATGGGGGTTTTCATATGCGCATTGTTACCCGCCCCGATTTTGATGGTGTGGTCTGTGCGGTGCTTCTGCGTGAAGCGATCGACAAGGCGTTGCCGATACTCTGGGCCGAACCCGGTGACATGCAGCATGGCCGCGTGGATGTCCAAGACGGCGATATCGTGGCCAACCTGCCCTTTCATGACCGCTGTAGCATGTGGTTCGATCACCATTATTCCAACACGCCGGCGCGTCCCTTCGAGGGGGTCTTCGAAATGGCGCCGTCCGCGGCCGGTCTGATTCACCGGTATTATGCCGATCGGTTGACAAGGGATCATGGGGAGCTGATCCGCCAGACGGACAAGATCGACTCAGCCGATCTGTCGGAAGACGAAGTGCAGTTTCCCGAAAAATATCCTTATGTGCTGCTTTCCATGACGGTTTCCGGCCGCAACCTCGATGACGAGCCCTATTGGAACCGGCTGGTGGATCTTCTCCTGACCGGATCGATCGATGACGCCATGGCCGATGCCGAGGTCAAAAGGCGGTGCGATCAGGTGGTGGCGGAGAACCGGGCCTACCGCGATTATCTCCGGCAGCATACCACGGTGCACGGGGTGGTGGCCGTGACGGATTTTCGAACCCTGGACGAGACGCCCCGGGGCAACCGCTTTCTGGTGTATTCCATGTTTCCCGAAACGGTGGTCCAGATGAAAATTCGTCTGGCGGACCGCGACCGGGAAAAAGTCATCGTCAGTGTGGGGCACAGCATTTTCAACCGCAATTGCCGCGTCAACGTGGGCATACTCCTGTCCCGCTATCAGGGCGGCGGCCACCCGGGCGCAGGCTCTTGCAGCTTTCATGTCCGCCACGGCGAAGACTATATCGGCGCCATCCTGGAAGTTCTCATGCGCAATGAACCCGTCGCGGATACCCGGCCGGCAGGGGAAAGCCCGGCATCATGACATCGGCCCGGCCGTCGGACAACACCCTGGTTTATGTGAAGCTCCTGCTCATGGCGGTTTTCTGGGGGGGGACCTTCATTGCCGGCAAGATTGCCGCCCAGCGCGTGGGGCCGTATTCGGCCGCCTTCCTGCGGTTTGCCATTGCTTCGATTTTTCTGAGCCTGACGGCCCTCAAACAGGAGGGGCGCTTCCCCACCCTTCAGCGGCACCAGCTTTTCCCTGTTTTCCTGCTCGGGATGACCGGGGTGTTTGCCTACAATGTTTTTTTCTTCAAGGGCCTGAAACTGATCGAAGCCGGGCGCGCCGCCATCATTATCGCCAACAATCCCATCTTCATCGCCCTTTTTTCGGCGCTGCTCTTTCGCGAACGCCTGACCCGGCTGCGCCTGGCCGGCATCCTGGTATCCATTTCCGGGGCGGTGCTCGTCATTACCCGCGGCGACTGGCACATGATCGGCAGCGGTGCCGTGGGCTGGGGCGAACTGTTCATCCTGTGCTGCGTGGCCAGTTGGGTGACCTTCTCTCTGCTGGGCAAAGTATTGCTGTCCGAACTATCGCCTTTGGCATCGGTGCTCTATGCGGCCTTGTGCGGAACCCTCTGCCTGGCCCTGCCGGCCTGGCGGGAAGGGATCCTGACCGACTGGCCCACCTACCTGGCGGCGGACTGGCTGTCCCTTTTCTATCTTGGGTTTTTCGGAACCGTGCTGGGCTTTGTCTGGTATTACCAGGGCATCCAGCGGATCGGGGCCATGAAGGCCGGGGTCTTCATCAATTTCGTGCCCATCAGCGCCATCATTTTCAGCTTTTTCATCCTGCAGGAGCCCCTGACCCTGTCCCTGCTGTTCGGGGCGGCCATGGTCCTGTCCGGTGTTTACCTGACCAACCGGGCAACCCGGTCGTCATCGTAAATATCGACGGACCATTCGTTTCCTATAATCTCGCCATCGCTGCCTTGCGAGCATTCGGAGAAAGGCTTATCTTCCCCAAGATAAAGCCTGAATGCACCTTACTGTCACCATTGAAAAAGCCACGCCGAGGCTAACCCAAAGAACGGAAAGCATCAGATATTGCCCTTAAAGCAGGATTAAATTATTTTTGAATTTTGGTTTTCCAAGTTCCCATTGTCCCGCGCTGAGCATCGGCGGGGTGGACGGACAAAAGCGCGCGGACTGTCTGAGCCCGCCTTAGCAAAAGCGAAGGCGGGCGAGTTTCCGCGTGCTCCGGCCGCACCGACGACGCGCAGGGTTAAGCGGGACACGGGCGTTTTCTTTTGCTTCGTTTTCTTTCACGGGAAAGAAAATGAAGAAACTATTATGGATAACGGCCCATGGCCCTGACCCTGACAATCGCATTCTCCTCCCATCGCCCGGAGACCTTGCCCGCGGCTGAAAAGCTCATGGCCGACCACGACCATATCGTGATCGAGGAGCCGCCGACGCCTGAATTTCGGCAGATGCTGGCGGGGGCGATGTCGGTGGCGGATTTTTTGCTAACCGCGGATTATGAGTTTCCGGCTTTTGCCGAGGCTTCCTGCCGCATGCTGCGGCGGTTGCACCAGGCCGGCAAAGGTATTCATCCCTGTGAACCCTTCATGACCCGGTTGGTCCGGATCCACGAGGACTTCGCCCGTGGGGTCCGGCCGGCGGACCTGCCTGAAAACGGCCGGCGCTGGCCGGTCTACCAGGCCGAGCGCGAGGCCACCGGCCGTTTGTTGGCGTTTTATCGCGCAACTGCGGCCAAGAATTTCGACGCCATGGTCAATACGGCCTGCAAGTTTGCCGCCGCCGATGCGGCGCGCTTTGTATTACGGGACCGTCTGCGTGCCGATGCCATCGCGGATTTGCGGGCGGATTTCCATGGCCGGGTCTACGTGGAAGCCGGGTATCTGCATCTACGGCTGCTGCGTGAATTGCGGCGCCGGTTGCCGACGGGCATTTCCATCGCGCCGACGTATCTGCTGGGGGCGGTCTACCGGGCGGCTGGACAGCACAGTCATTTCTACAATCCCGGGGATCTGCTGACCCTGGCCTTGATCTTCGATCGTCCTCCGGCGATGGCGCGTCAGCACCTGCTGGCCGCCCGGAGCCTGGTGTATAACGAACTGGCTTTCAAGGGCGAGGTGGCTTCCGTCGAGGACCGCTATCCCGATACCCATGCCGATTTGGCGGCGATCCAGTATGTCAACCAGCTGTCATATGCGGACTGCCGGCGCCTGTATGGCCACATCGCCGGTCTGGGCCCCGCGCGTGCCTGGCAGGCGGCCACCGGACGGATTCCTGTCGAATCCAATGAAGGCAGGAGGCATTAGCGCCATTAAGAATTTACCTTTGAAGGGTTGCCGATCGGAGCCTGATCCGGTATGAATCAACTGACGCTCCGGCCCTGGGGCGAACCCTGCCCGTTCGGTGGGCCGGCGATTGGCGGCAGTACCATCAGCAACCGTACCCTGTTTGATTCGGCCATTTGGTCCCGACCTAAACCATCCGCCGCTGGTGGAGGCCCCAGAGAGGCTACAACGATCAAAAAAAACCGCCCGTGTCCCGCGGCCCCTGCGGGGCTTCCCTGCGCATCGTCGAGACGGCCGGAGCCTGCGGAAACTCACCCGTCTAACGGCGGGCTCAGACAGTCCGCGCGCTTTATTCCGTCCGCCCCGCCGATGCTCGGCGCGGGACAAAGGGAAAAGAATATTGGACGGTCACTTGCCGTGCCGCTTTACATTCCGTTGATGAGGTAGAGACCTTGGACGCTCACGAAACCGTTCGCCGTGATATCGCGCAACTGCTATCTGAACAACGCCTGGCGACCCTGTCGACCTGCAATGCCCAGGGACATCCCTATGCCAGTCTGGTCGCCTTTGATGTCACGCCGGATCTCGCGGGCATCGTTTTTGCCACCTCACGGGCGACCCGGAAGTTCGCCAACCTGACGGACAACAACCACGCGGCCATGCTGGTGGAGAACAGCCGCAACCAGAAGTCCGATATCTATGAAGCCATGGCAGTCACGGCCCTGGGGGTCGTCTCGGAGCTTTCCGGCACGTCTCAGGAAACCGCGGTCGCGCACTATATCCGGAAACATCCCCATCTGACAAAATTCATCCAGGCGCCTTCCACGGCGGTGCTGCAGATGGCGGTTGATGTCTTTTACCTCGTCAATCGTTTCCAGAAAGTGATGGAATATCATGTCGGGAGAAAAGCTGATCCTGCCGCTGGCCGCGATCCGGCCGGATGACATCGACCTGGCCGGCGGTAAAGGGTGCGCTCTGGCCCGCCTGGAACGTGAAGGCATCCGTGTTCCCTTTACCATCGTCGTCACCACCGGCGCCTATCAGCTCTTTGTCGACACCCATGGCCTGCAGGAACGCATTTTTCTGGAACTCAACCGCAAAGCCTTTGCGGACATGCGCTGGGAGGAAATCTGGGACGCGGCCCTGCGCATTCGCAATCTGTTTCTGACCCATCCGCTGCCCCCCGCCCTCGATCACCAGCTGCAGGATAGCCTCGACCGCCGGTTTGCCGATCGGGCGGCCGTCATCCGCTCTTCGGCGCCCCAGGAGGACAGTGCCGCGGCCTCTTTTGCCGGCATTCACGAATCCTACGTCAATGTGCGCGGGCGCGCGCGCATTGTCGATCATGTCCGCCGGGTGTGGGCCTCCTTGTGGTCGGACGCTGCACTCCTCTACCGCCAGGAACTGGGATTGCGTCCGGAATCGAGCAGCATGGCGGTGCTGATCCAGGAACTGGTGGTGGGGGCGTATTCCGGTGTGATGTTTACGGTGAGCCCCATGCAGGAGGGTCAGAGCGTCATCGAAGCCGTCCCGGGCCTGAACCAGGGCCTGGTGGATGGTCTTGTGATGCCGGCCCGCTGGATCCTGGACCGGGAGACCCAGGCCGTGGTGTCCCACACCCCGTCGGCGCAATCCCAGGCTGTCTTCCCGGCGGACCAGGGCGTTCGCATGGCATCCCTTGCGGAGCCTGCCCGACAAGGGGACACGTTGTCTACTCGTGAAATCGAATTGATTGCCGAACAGGGGCGCCGGATCGAAAGCCTCTTCGGTGCGCCCCAGGATGTGGAGTGGACCCTTCTTGATGGACAGATTACCGTGCTCCAGGCCCGGCCTGTCACCACCACGGCCGCGGCCAAAAGCGACAAGCGGGGCTGGTACCTCAGTTTGCGCCGCAGTTTCGAAAACCTCCAACAGTTGCGGTTGCGTATCGAAGACGAATTGATACCGGCCATGATTCGTGAAGCTGATGAACTGGCGTCTGCCGATCTCGATATCCTTGATGACGAGGCTCTGGCCGCCGAGGTGCGGCGGCGGGTTGACTGCAACCAGCACTGGAGCAATATCTACTGGACGGACTTTATTCCCTATGCCCACGGGGCACGGCTTTTCGGTCAGGTCTACAATGACGTTGTCAAACCGGACAACCCCTATGCTTTTGCCGATCTGCTTGCGGACACCCCCATGGAGAGCCTGGCACGCAACCGGCAGCTGGAAGAATTGGCCGGCATCGTCAGGGCGGCGCCGGCGGTGGCCGACAATCTGCGCCTTGGCCGCCTGGAGCATTTGCCGTCTTCCTTTCGCGCGGCCCTTGATGCCTTTGTGGCCCAATATGGGACATTGTCGTCCGGGGTGACCGGTGACCGGGAGGGGGGGCTTGCCGACAGCACCCTGGTGCGGTTGGTGATCACTCTGGCTGAGCGTTCGCCGCAACCGCCGATTCGCAAAACCGTGGATCACGAGGCCCTGGCGCGTGAGTTTGTCGAATCCTTTCCTGCCGAGGAGCGTGACTGGGCCTGGTCTTTGCTGGACTTGGCGCGATCCAGCTACCGCCTGCGGGACGACGACAACATCTATCTCGGCCGTATTGAAGCCCAGGCGCGGCGGGCGGCGCAGGCGGCCGCCGCCCGGCTTGCCGGCGGTGGGCCGGAAAAGGCCGGGGCCGCCCTGCAGGAGGCGCTGGCACTTATGCCGCTGGAAAAAGCCGCGTCGCCGGATCCCGGGCTCACGATATCCCCCGAATCCAGCCTGCGGGCCCGCCAGCTGGTGGGCCAGCCGGCCGGTCCGGGTATGGCCCGCGGGCGGGCGCGCGTCGTGCGGTCGCCTGGCGATCTCAAGGCATTCCAGTCGGAGGAGATCCTGGTCTGCGATGCGGTGGATCCGAACATGACCTTCGTGGTCCCGCTGGCCGCGGGGGTGGTGGAGCGGCGCGGCGGCATGCTGATCCACGGGGCCATCATCGCCCGTGAATACGGCCTGCCCTGCGTCACCGGTGTGCCGGAGGTGATGCAATTTGTCCGCACGGGGGATCTTATGACGGTGGATGGCTATCTTGGCATCGTCATCGTCAGTCCGTCATCGCCCGGCGCCGATAGTGCATCTACCTCGGCGTGAGTCTTGTGGGCCCCGCAATGCTCGGCGCGGGGCAAAAGGAAAAGTAAAACCAGTAGCGACAGAACCGTTTTACGCCCCCTTCAGGGGGCTACCTGAGCCCTTCCGTTTTGCGGGAAGGGTCTAACTCCAGGGGATTCGGTCCAAGGGGAGGATTGCATGGAAGAAAAAATCAAACTGGGGATCAGCTCTTGTCTGCTGGGCAACAAGGTTCGCTGGAATGCCGGCCATCAGAGGGATCGCTATCTTGTCGAGACACTGGGTCAGTTTGTGGAGTGGGTGCCGGTTTGCCCGGAAGTAGAAATCGGACTGGGTATTCCGCGTGAAACCCTTCGCCTGGTTGGGGATGCGGACAACCCCCGGCTGATTACGACCAAAACCAAGGTCGACCATACCCATGCCATGAAAAAATGGGCTCGCGGGCGACTGAAAGAACTGGCCCAGGAAGATCTTTGTGGATTTGTTTTCAAATGCGACTCCCCCAGCAGCGGCATGGTCCGGGTGAAAGTCTACAATGCCAAGGGGCACCCCGAGAAAAAGGGGGTGGGGATTTTTGCCCGCGCCTTCATGGATGCGTTTCCCCTGATCCCGGTGGAAGACGACGGTCGGCTGCACAACCCCGCCATCCGGGAGAATTTCATCGAACAGGTGTTTACCCTCAAGCGCTGGCGGGAAACCCGTGCGCGGCGTTCCTGTGTGGGCAATGTGGTGGATTTTCATTCCTGCAACAAACTACTCCTCATGGCCCACAGCCCCAAGCACCTGAGCGTCATGGGCAAGCTGGTGGCCGGCGGCAAGGCCAAAGAATGCCGGCCGCTTTATCACGAATACGAAACACTGCTCCTGGAGGCCCTGCGGCTCAAAACCACGACGCGCAAGAACGTCAACGTACTGCAACATATGCTGGGGTATTTCAAAAAGGATTTGTCGGCTGACGAGAAGCAGGAACTGCTGGACGTTATCCGGCAGTACCATCGCCAGTTGATTCCACTGGTGGTGCCCCTGACCCTTTTCCGGCATTTCGTGCGCAAATACGACCAGCCCTATTTGCGCCAGCAGACTTATTTGAACCCGCATCCGGTGGAGTTGCAGCTGCACAATCATGTTTAGGCGATTTTGGCGAAAGGCCTCGGACGGAAGGCCCGGCGAGGTGCTACTGATCCGTAGCGTTTTTATTCTCCGGGAAAGATAAAGATGGAACCGTAAGGAGTCGTGGTTCCCGCTATAATGTCATTCCGGCGGAAGTCGGAATCTCTTGATATCGAAAAGTCAGAGATTCCGGATCAAGCTATAGACGTGAACATAGATCGTGCGGAATCGATCTGAGGGGAATGACCATGAAAGACAAACCGATCCTGATGACCGGGGGCACGGGCTACGTGGGCGGGCGCCTGATACCGCGCCTGCTGACGGCCGGGTATCGTGTGCGCGCCATGGCGCGGTCGCCTGAGCGTCTCTACTGCCGTCCCTGGGGGCGCCACCCGTCCCTGGAGATCGTGGCCGGGGATGCCCTGGACCGCGACGCGTTCATTGCCGCCGCCCGCGGCTGCAAGGTGGCCTATTACCTCATCCATTCCATGAATGCCCAGAAAGGCCGGTTCGCCATGGCGGACCGCACCGCCGCCGAAAACATGGTGGCGGCGGCCGAAGCCAATCACCTGGAGCGCATCATCTATCTGGGCGGCCTGGGTGAAAAAAGCCACGAAGCTCTGAGCAAACATCTTCGGTCCCGGCACGAGGTGGAGCAGATCCTCATGGCCGGTAATGTGCCGGTGACCAATCTGCGGGCGGCCATGATCCTCGGGTCGGGCAGTGCTTCCTTCGAGATGCTGCGCTACCTGGTGGATCGCCTGCCCGTCATGATTACCCCCCGCTGGGTCCAAACCCCCTGCCAGCCCATTTCCATTCGCAATGTCCTGGATTATCTCGAAGGCTGCCTGGAAGCCCCCGCCACCATCGGCGAAACCCTCGACATCGGCGGGACCGATGTGCTGACCTACCGTGATTTGATCCACATCTACGCCGAAGAAGCCGGCCTCCGGAAGCGGCGCATCATTCCGGTGCCGGTGCTGACCCCCTGGTTGAGTGCCAAATGGGTGCACCTGGTGACTCCCGTGCCGTCTTCCATCGCCCAGCCCCTGGCCGAGGGGCTGAGTATTCCGGTGGTCTGCGGGGATAATCGCATCCGGGAGATGGTCCCCGTCCAACTGGCCGGCAGCCGTGAGGCCATCCGCCGGGCGTTGGAGCGCCTGCGGCAGGAAGAGGTGGATACCTGCTGGTTCGACGGCGGCGGGGTTTTGCCGCCGGAATGGACCACCTGCGGCGATGCCGATTACGCCGGCGGAACGGTCATGCGCGGCGGGCACCGCATCGTGCTGCAATCCTCGGCGGAAGAGGTCTGGCAGACGATCCAGCGGATCGGCGGGCGCAACGGCTGGTATTTTGCCCAGCCGCTATGGCAGTTGCGGGGCCTGATGGATCGTGCGGTGGGGGGGCCGGGATTGCGCCGGGGGCGACGCCATCCGGTGGAGTTGCGCATCGGCGACGGTCTCGATTTCTGGCGGGTGGTGGCGGTCGAACCGCCCCGCCGCCTGTTGCTCTTAGCCGAAATGAAAGCCCCCGGCGATGCGTTGCTCGAATTCATCATCGCACCCCGTGGCCCCCGGCAGGTAGCGGTGGACATGGTGTCCCGCTTTCTGCCCCGGGGCTTGGCCGGTATCGCTTATTGGTATGCCCTGCTGCCGACCCACCAGTGGCTTTTCGAAGGCATGCTGAAATCGGTGGCCCGGCGCACCGGCAAACCGGTGGTGGACGGACCCATGAAAATCACGGTGGAAGATCCGGTGGTCTGTCGGCTATGATAAATTGCGTGTCGCCTGATTCGCTGAGGTCCAGCCAAGCCTAGCAGAATGCCCGAAACGACTTTTCCTGCGGGTACAGGTAAATTTTGAAAACCTACTGCATCCAACGCCGCCAGGTCTTACCGGTCCGCCTCGACGCGGCCTGGCGGTTTTTTGCCGACCCTGCCAACCTGCGGCTGATCACGCCGCCCTGGCTGGACTTTACCATCACTTCCGCGGTGCCGGAGGTGATTTATCCCGGGCTGATCCTGACCTACCGCATCCGTCCCTTTGGCGGCCTTGCCGTGCCCTGGGTTTCCGAGATCACCCAGATGCGGGCCCCCAATTATTTCGTCGATGAGCAGCGCAGCGGGCCCTATCGTTTCTGGCACCACCAGCATCATTTAACGGCCGTAAAGGATGGCGTTGCCGTCGAGGATATCGTTCACTACCGCCTGCCCCTGGGAATTGTCGGTGTGGCGGCCCACCGTTTGTGGGTGCAGCGCAGACTGGACGAAATTTTCCGTTTTCGCTATCATGCTCTCGCCCGTCATTTCCAATTGCATCCCAAGAACGATCCGATGAACAGGAGGCCGATTTGATGAGACGCTGGATTCCGATGACCATTCTGGTTTGGGCACTGATGACCCCCGCCGGCTGGTGCCAGGACGCGCCGGTGAGCGACGCCACCCAGGAATGCCTTGATTGCCATGCCGTTTTTCACCCGGGTATCGTGGAGGACTGGCGTTCCGGTCGCCATGCGGCCACCACCCCTCAAGCGGCCATGTCGGTTGAGGGTTTGGAGCGCAAAGTGTCCAGCACCCGTGTTCCGGAAGAAATCCAGGGCACCGTGGTGGGATGTGCCGAATGCCATACCCTGCGACCGGATGCCCACGCCGACACATTCGAGCACAATGGCTACAACGTGCACGTGGTGGTCAGTCCCGACGACTGCAAGACCTGCCATGCCACCGAAGCCGACCAATATTCACGCAACATCATGGCCCACGCCTATGCCAATCTGGCGGATAATGCCCTCTACCAACAGTTGCAGCGATCTATCCTGGGAACGCCGACGTTGAAAAACGGCCGACTGGAGACGGTATCTGAAAACGCGGACACCAAGGCGGATGCCTGTTACTACTGCCATGGGACGGTGCTCGAAGTCACCGAAACCGAAGTGCGGGATACGGACGCCGGCGAACTGGAGTTTCCGATCATTGCCGGATGGCCCAACCAGGGGGTCGGCCGCATCAACCTGGACGGCAGCAAAGGCGCCTGCACCGCCTGCCACCCCCGCCATAGTTTTTCCATGGCCATGGCCCGCAAACCGCATACCTGCAAGGAGTGCCACGTCGGGCCGGACGTACCGGCCTACAAGGTCTATCTTGCCAGCAAGCACGGCAATATCTATTCTTCCAAACACCAGGAATGGGATTTCGATAAGACCCCCTGGACCATCGGGACCGATTTCACGGCCCCCACATGTGCCGCCTGCCACATCAGTCTGCTGACAAATACGGATGAAGAGGTCGTCAATGAGCGATCCCATGAAATGAGCAATCGTCTGGGCTGGCGGATTTTCGGGCTGATCTATGCCCATCCGCAGCCCAAGTCCCCGGATACGACCATCATCCGCAACAATGACGGCCTGCCGCTGCCGACGGATTTCAACGGGGGCCTCGCCAGGGATTATCTGATATCCGCAGACGAACAGGATGCCCGCACCCGCACCATGCAGGCTACCTGCCGGGCTTGCCACGACACCTCGTGGGTGCAGGGACACTGGCAACGCTACACCAACACGATTCGCGAAACCAACAAGGCCACCCAGACCCTGACCGACATCATGAACGAAATCTGGACGCGGGGCTACGCCCGTGGCCCGGGACAGGGGCAGAACCCCTTCGACGAAGCTGTCGAACGGGAATGGAGCGACGCCTGGTTGTTTTATGCCAACACGGTTCGCTTCGCCTCCGCCATGGCCGGCGGGGGGGACTACGGCGTTTTTGCCGATGGCCGCTACCAGTTGTCCCACGCCGTGGCGGCGCTGCACGAATGGCTGGAAAGTCGACGGAAGCTGGAATCATTGGAGACCAGGATAAAACCCGGAAAAACGGAATGACCGAAACGGATACCCGGATAACCGTTCTGAATGATGGCGAGATCCGCAAAGGGCGGTACGTTCTCTACTGGATGCAGCAATCCCAGCGGACCGAACACAACGCGGCTCTCGATGTGGCCATCCGGGAAGCCAACCGGGCCGGATTGCCCCTTCTGGTGGCGTTCGGCCTGACGGATGCCTATCCCGAGGCCAATCAGCGCCACTTCCAGTTCATGCTGGAAGGGCTGCAGGAGGTTGCCGCCTCGCTCCGGCGACGGGGTATCCCCATGGTTGTGCGCCTGGGCAGTCCCTCGGATGTCGCCTTGAACCTGGGGCATGATGCGGCCCTGATCGTGTGTGACCTGGGTTACACACGCCACCAGCGGGATTGGCGCACCAAGGTGGCCATGGGGGCGGGATGCCGGGTGTTGCAGGTGGAAGCCGACGCCGTCGTCCCGGTGGCAGTGACATCTGCCAAGGCCGAGTATGCGGCCCGCACCATCCGACCCCGCATCACCCGTCACTTGGAGCGCTACCTGGTGCTGAAGCGGACGCCTCCGCTTCGGCATAAGGCGGCAGACTTGCAGATTCCCGGGCTGGATCTGACGGATACGGGCCGCATCCTGCGCCGTCTGGACATCGACCGCCAAGTGTCCCCCGTGGACCGTTTTTTTAGGGGCGGTACCCGCCAGGCCAAAAAACGGCTGCAGCGGTTTATCCGCAAGCATCTGGCCCATTACAACGATCATCGCAACCAGCCCCAGACCGATGATATCTCCCACATGAGCCCCTACCTGCACTTCGGCCAGATCTCGCCGGTGTATCTGGCGTTGAAGGTGCGGGAGGCTAGAGAAGGGCAGGGGATCGACCGGGCGGCCTACCTGGAAGAACTGATTGTGCGGCGGGAACTGGCGCTCAATTTCGTGTGGTACACACCGGATTATGACCGCTACACCTGCCTGCCCGACTGGGCCCGCAAGACCCTGGCCGAGCATGCGGCGGATCCGCGGCCGCACGGGTACGAACGGGAAACACTGGAAGCGGCCGCCACCCATGACCCGTACTGGAATGCGGCCATGCAGGAGATGCGCGCTACCGGGTTTATGCACAACTACATGCGCATGTACTGGGGCAAGAAAATTCTGGAGTGGTCGGCTTCACCCGAGGAAGCCTTTGCAACGGCCCTGTACCTCAACAATAAATACTTTCTCGACGGGCGCGACCCGAATTCCTATGCCGGGGTGGCCTGGATTTTCGGCAAGCATGACCGGGCCTGGTTCGAGCGGCCTATTTTTGGAAAGATCCGCTATATGGCGGCGTCCGGACTGGAGCGGAAGTGCGATATAGGCGCTTATGTGGCCAAAGTCGACGCGCTTGTGAAAGAGGCTGCCGCCTGAATTTTGTGGGTGGCCACGAGAGTTCGGGGAGCCAGGGCGACAAGGCTTCAAGTGGACGCCATCGGTATATATATTCGGCAGCCCAAAGGTACTGCAAATGGTTTTGCCGACTTTTGAAGATGACCATGTTTCCGTCGGCCACATGACCCCTTGGCCACTGGAATCCTTGGAATCTTTTTTTTTATCAACCCCATTTGAAGAAAAACGACGGGATAGTTATGGCCCCAACGGAAGACACGCGATCCCCTATTCAGCAGGCCGCTGAAGACCTGTTCAATTTTGCCATCGAGCGGGACGACACCAAATGGCTGATGGCCCGGTTGCCGGCCGAGGCCGATATCAATCCCACGACGGTGGCGTACGAGCTGCAGATTCTTAAAATCATCAGTGTGGGCTGGAGCATTTCCTTTTTCCTGGAAGAATGGCCCGAGAAACAGCAGCTGGTGGAGCAATTCTGGGAGGCGGTGCGGGCATTTTCCCAGAGCCTGTCGACCACCACCGAAATGATGACCGGGCAGGACATCGACTACTTCCAGGTTCTGAAAGGTCGACTGGACAGCTATCTTGACGCCCTGCGTCAAAACCCGGAGGCCAGCAACCCGGAGGCGGTCATCGGCCCGGAATTCGCCCGCCACTGCGGCAACGCCAACGATCTGTTTGCCGTCTATACCGGCGGTCGCATGTTCAGCGGGGTGACGGGTCGGGTGCGGGAATACCTGGACGCCGCCAATTTACAGGCAGCCGGTGCGGACACGTCCACGCGCCATTGATAGATGGATCGTTCCTTTTCTTCCACGTGGGAGAAAAGATGGCGCCGGAAAACCGTCGTGGTTCCCGCCTTCGCTTTGCGAGACGGAGGAAATACACCATGGCCCATGACACCGAGCTGGAAAAAGTTCTCGATGCGACCACCCGGACCTGGGACGGGCTCACGAAGAAGAAGATGTTCGGCGGCGTGGTTTATATGGTCCACGGCAATATCTGCGTGGGCATCTGGAAGGACCACCTCATTATCCGCGCCGGTGAGGCGGTTGACCGTATGATGGCGGATGATGGCCGCTTTCGGCCCTTCGACGTTACCGGCCGGGCCATGCAAGGCTGGACCATGCTGGAACCCGAGGGGTGGCGTGATCCGGCCCTCCGTAGCCGGGTGGTCGAGACCGCCCGGGATTTCTGCCTAACCCTGCCGAAGAAAGCGTGATACCGCAGCGCCATAGTTTTGATGGCGGCGGCCAATACGCCACGGAGCGGAGACCGTGCCCGATTTTTAATCGTGGATATGATTCAATCTGGTATCGACAAGTGAGGTTGGCATGAACGGCCAACATTGATTCTCCCGAAGAAATGATTGGCATGATGCCAGAAGTTGAGGTCTTCCCGGCGCGGTAGGGCCGAACGGCCGCAGGACGGCTTCGGCACCGGAGGTTTCGTTGACCACCATTTATGAAAAGCTGCCTTCGCCGGGGTTGGATACGCCCCGCAGCCGGATGGAAGAAATTTATGCCATTCTAAGCGGTGATGACAGCACCGAGCGGGCCTGTACCGACATCCCGCCGACGGAGTGCACTAGTCTGCCGCGCAACTACGTGCTGAACGTCCTGAACGGTGCCGCTTCCAAACTGGCCGAACAGGTCGCCAGCGCCAAACTCGTTCTGCCCTGGCTACTCGGCGCACTAGGGACGCCGACGGTTTTCGTGGGACTGTTGCTCCCCCTCCGGCAGACGGGGAGCCTGCTGCCGCAACTGGCCGTGGCGGGGCGCATCCGTCGCTATCCGGTGCGCAAATGGTTTTGGGTCGTATCGGCCATGGTCCAGGTGCTGATGCTTCTGGCAATGATTGCGGCGGCCCTGCTACTGCCGCCGCCGGCGGCAGGCGTCGGCATCGTCGGGGGGCTGATCGTGTTCAGCATCTGCCGCGGCGTGGGATCGGTGGCTTTCCAGGATGTGACCGGCAAAACCATCCCCAAGGGCCGGCGTGGCAAATTGCTGGCTGTTCGTGGCATGATCGGCGGTCTGCTGACCATCGCCGTGGGGCTGGCGATCAAGGCCGCTTTCGGTGATAGCGTGGCCGTGCGCCCGGCTCTGATACTGCTTTTCGTCGGGGCATTGCTCTGGCTGATTGCCGGTTTGGCTTTCGCGGGGATGGCGGAATCACCGGGGGCGGTGGGCGGCGGTCGCAACGCGCTTCGCGAAGCTCTGGCGGGACTGCAGTTCGTGCAGCGTGAATCCTGGTTTCGGCGATTTCTGGTGGCGCGGGCGGTATTGCTTTCCGTTGAAATGGCGGCCCCTTTTTATGTTCTGTATGTCAAACAACTCATTCCCGATCAGCCCGCGACCCTGGGGATCATCGTTATCGCCGCCGGGCTGGCGACAGCCTTGAGCAGCCCTTTCTGGGGGCGATTTGCCGATCTGTCCAGCCGCAAAGTGCTTGTTATGAGCGGGATCATGGCCGCGGTTACCGGCATGGGGGCCCTGGCCATGGGGCTGCTGCCATCGGCATACCGCACACCTTACCTGGCGGCCGTGATCTTCATCCTGCTGGGGGTTGCGGAGTCCGGTGCGCTGCTGGGACGAAAGACCTACCTGATCGACCGGACATCTCCGGACCATCGTGCAACTTTCGTGGCCTTTGCCAACTCCGCCATCGGCCTCGTGGTATTGCTCTTCGGCATGTTGGGGGTCTTGGCCGAAACATTCGGACTGACGGTCTTGATTGCCTTTCTTGTTTTCATGGGGATTGCCGGCGCGGTCCTGAGCGCCCTGTTGCCGGAAGCCGCCGCCCATGAGCCCTGACGGTTTCTTCCGTTTATGCCCTCCCCGGCGCTTCAATTCATCATGCCTTCGTGCGCCGGCATCAATACACCGGCGTTGGAATACAATTTCATCCCCATCGCGCCCCACGCTTCTCATGGTGGATGCTTACGGATACCTTTGGGATGACGGCTGGAAATTGAATGCCGAACTGGACGTCTTCTTAAACATGATTATTATGCAGGTGGCTTTGCCGGCCCTTGTATTGGAGTATCATCATGTTTGGAATCAATGAGGACAGTCTGGCCAGCATCGAGTTTCGTTTGAGCTGGGAAAAAAACAATGTCAACCATACCGACGCCATCTATGCCCATCGGGTCAATTTTTGGCGGGATCTTTTTCCGGAAAACCTGCGACGGAAGCTTTTAGGGTCCTACCCAGGCGATACGGTTTCCCAGGATTATAATCCCGGTGACCTTGTTCCGTTGCCGATCCGTCAACGGACTTTCAGGGTTTTGCACCGAAATGTGAATGGGCAGCGCCCGGACGGCAGTACCGTTGTGCCCCAATACGGGCGGTTCTATCCCCGGGGCATCCTGGGAGGTGTACCGGGTGTTTTTCGGGGCAATATCGAACCATTCCGCTGCACGGATACTGATAATGACGGCATCCGCGCCGATTTCAACCACCCCCTGGCAGGGCGCGAAGTGCGCTTGGACGCCCATGTGCTCGACGTTCGGGAAAAATTCGAGGAGCATGGCGGCACGGCCACCGACTGGGTCGAACAGGCCCTGACCGGACCCGGTATGCAATCCCGCTACAACGGGGCGCCAACTACCTTTTTTGACGGGCGGGCCTTCGAAAGGGAAGATGCCGGCGACGATCGGGGTTTCTATGCGCGGTCCCGGCTGGTGCAGCACATCGACGACCGGGCCATTGAGACGATTTCCGGATTGTACGGCCGCATCATTCCTTCTGGCAGCCGCGTGCTGGATCTCATGAGCAGTTGGACCTCGCATTTGCCGGACTATCTGGAAACGGCATCCGTGACAGGTTTAGGAATGAATGCCGAGGAACTGACCGCCAATTCCCGGCTGATGGCCTTTGATACCCATGACCTCAACCGTCTGCCGCGACTGCCTTACCCGGATGCGGCTTTCGATGCCGTCATTTGCACGGTCTCGGTGGAATATCTCACGCAGCCCTTCGACGTCTTTGCCGAAGTGGCCCGCGTGTTGGCCCCCGAGGGGGTTTTCGCGGTGACCTTTTCTGATCGCTGGTTTCCCACCAAGGCCATTCGTATCTGGAAGGAGCTGCACCCTTTTGAGCGTATGGGGATGGTCCTGGAACTTTTCCGCCGATCCAAGCGGTTTCACGCTCTGGAAACCCATTCCAGCCAGGGCTGGCCGCGGCCTGAGGGCGATAAATACGCCGATGGCATGGCGTTCTCCGACCCGGTTTTCGGGGTCTGGGGGCGCCGCCGATCCGACACCTGAACCGGACCAGAAGGGGCGGAGGCCAATCCTAAGGAAGACTCCGCCCCACCGACGCTCGGCGCGGGACAAAGGTCGCTGCAAAACCAAAACCGTTTTAACGGTTTTCAACTCTTTCTTGGGCGTTCGCCGGGGCCTATCGCTTTGCAGGAAAATTCTCATTTCTCCTTTCATACATTTTGAGCATTTCCCTACTTGCAATTCCGCCGACCTCCCTTTAGGTTAACCCCAGTCAACAAGGGATGATGTTTCGTTGCGAACTTGGAGAGGACATCAGCCATGGAGCGGCTGTCACAGCAGATCAAATTCATTTGTGAACTGGACAAACTCAAGAGGGTTCAGCGGCAGACCTGGCTGATGGATGGCCGCCGCCAGGAGAATTCCGCCGAGCACTCCTGGCATATTACCGTCATGGCCATGGTACTGGCGGAATACGCCCCGGCGCGAGAGCTGGATCTGGCGCGGGTGGTCCAGATGCTCCTGGTCCATGATATCGTCGAGATCGACGCGGGCGACACCTTTTGCTACGACACCGCCGCCGTGGCTTACCAGGCGGCTGACGAGGAGCGTGCCGCCGAACGCCTCTTCGGGCTGCTGCCGGAAGACCAGGCCGAATACTTCCGGGGGCTCTGGAATGAGTTCGAGGGCCATGAGACATCTGAGTCGCTGCTGGCCAATGCTCTGGATCGCCTGCAACCGATCCTGAACAATTACTACTCGGGCGGGAAATCCTGGCAGATCCACGGGATCGCGAAGGATCAGGTGCGGCAGCGCAATCGCATCATGGGGGATGGGGCCCCCGAACTCTGGGCATTTGTCGGGGATTTGCTGCAGCAGGCGGTGGATAGGGGGATGCTTAAGGACTGAGTGTATGGGGACACTATCATAACCGGGGTTAGTATCGCCTTGTTATCGGTTGCCCATACTATTTTTTGTCTAATCGTTCATTTTCTTTCTCGCGAAAGAAAACGGAACCAAAAGAAAGCGCCCGTGTCACGAACCCTTCGGGTTCGCCTGCGCGTCGAGGCTGCGGCCGGACGCGCCGAAACTCGCCCGCCTTCGCTGGGGCTGCGGCGGGCTCAGACAGTCGCCGCGTCTTTATCGTCCACAGCCTCAATGCTCGGCTTTGTGACAAAGGGAAAACGTCAAAACCAAACCAAAGATTATGCCGTTTTTTGAAAGGCGATGGCTGATGCAGGATACCTTGCAGGTGGGGACGAAACTAATAAGGACATGGCGGCCTTGAGCTTGCCATCTACAACACCGATTGTTGACGCCCGGGATCTCACCCGCATCTATCCCCTGGGAGAAAGCGAGGTGGTGGGCCTTAATTGCGTATCGCTTACCATTGCGCCGGGTGAGCTCGTGGTCCTGAAAGGCAACAGCGGTTCGGGCAAGAGCACTTTGCTGTCCCTGCTGGCCGGTCTGGACGACCCCTCCGGCGGCACGCTCACGGTGGCGGGTTACGATTTGTTGAATGTGTCGGAATCCCAGAAGAATCGCTACCGGCGCGAGGTGGTGGGCATGATCTTCCAGGCCTTCAATCTGCTGCCCACCATGACCGTCATGGAGAACGTATGCCTTCCGGCCCTGCTGGCTGGAAATGCCTATGGCCCGACGGCCGACCGGGCGCGGGAACTGTTGAACTGGCTGGATATGGATGCCCGTCGGGATCATCGTCCGGCTCAATTGTCCGGCGGCGAAATGCAGCGCACCGCCATCGCCCGCGCCCTAATCAACGACCCGGCCCTGATCCTGGCGGACGAGCCCACCGGCAACCTGGACAGCCGCAACGGGGGTCTGGTGATGGAACTCTTGCAGGAGTTGAACCGGCGCTGGCAGCGCACGGTGATCGTCGCGACCCACAGCAACCTGGCCGATCCCTGCGCAACACATCAGATCTGCCTCAAAGACGGGGCCATAACGGATTCGACATGCGCCCCCTGATCTTTTTCCTGCGCCTTTTTTACTGGTTCAGCCTGCGCCAGATCCGCCAGCACCCCTGGCGGGCGGTCACGGTGTTGGTTGGTGTCGCCCTGGGGGCGGCCGTGTTTACCAGCGTCCGCATCGCAGTGCATGCTTCCCTGGATTCTTTCACCCGCAGCATGGATCTTGTCACCGGCGGTGCCGACCATGCGATCACCCGTCCGGGCGGCCGGGTGCCCGAAGATTTAATCGCGCCATTGCTGCAAAACCCTTCCGTACATGCGGCCTCCCCTTTTTTGTCCACTTACACCAGGACCCGGGAGGGATCGCGTCCGTTTCTCTTGATCGGTCTGGATCCGATTCTCGATCGTCCTTTGCGGGGCTGGCAGGCCAGGGTAGAAAACGACGTGGCCCTGAACTGGGTGCGTCTGCTGTCCGAGCCCGGCACACTGATCATTGGATCGGAACTGGCCCGCACTGAAGGGTGGGCGGCCGGCCAGCGCCTGACCCTGGTTCACCGGCAAGGGGCTTCCGTTTTTACCGTGTTGGGCCAACTCATGCCCGAGGGGCTGGGCCTGGCGGAAAGCGGACGGGTCGCCATTACCGATATTGCCACCTTTCAGGAGTTCACCGGAACGCATGGTGGTGTCGACCGGATCGATCTGGTGCTAAAAACCACCGATGCGGATCGATTGTCCGCCCTGCAGGCCGTTCTACCGGCGGGCACCTATTTGCAGGGTCCCGGTGAGGCGAAAAGAGGGGGGCGGAACATGATTCGGTCCTACGCCCTGAACCTGTCGATTCTCAGTTTCGCGGCCCTGTTCGTGGGCATGTTCCTGGTCTACAGCCTGGTGGCGCTGAATGCCGCCGCCCGGCGGCGGGAAGTGGCTATTCTGCGGTCTCTGGGAGCGTCTTCACGGGCGGTTTTCTGGCTTTTTATGGCGGAAGGCGCCTTTTACGGCTTCGTGGGTTGGCTCATGGCCCTGCCCATGGGAATCGTCCTGACCCGTTTTTTGTTGGAAGGGGTCAGCCGTACGATTTCCAACCTGTTCGTGCGGGTCAATGTGGCCGACGCGACCCTCAGCCCCCTGGAAATTTGCTTTTCCTTTGGCGTGACCCTGGGTGTCGCCGTCCTGGCCGCGATCCAGCCGGCCCGCGAGGCCATGGGCATCGCCCCCAAGGAAGTCATGGCGGAAGGGACCGCTGCCCGGGGCGGGGGACACCGGATACGGCACCTGGCGGTGGCCGGTTTTTTTTGTGTCCTCGCGGTGGTGCCCCTGGCCGGTATGCCCGGATACCGGGGCATACCGCTCCCGGGGTATCTGGCGACCCTGCTGCTTTTCGTGGGCTTCGCTTTGATGGCGCCCTGGGCCCTGCAGGGCGCCGGACGGCGCTTACAGCCCCTCCTGCAGCGCCGGGCCGGGCTGCCGGCCCACCTGGCGGCCGGCTATATCCGGGACAGCGGCAGCCGGACGGCCGTATCCGTCGGAGCCCTGGTCACGGCGGTGGCCTTGTTTACCGCGCTGGTGATCATGGTGCAGAGCTTTCGCCACACGGTGGAGATCTGGGTTCACCAGACCATCAGCGGCGATCTTTTCGTCACCACCCGCATGGCCGAGATCAACCGCACCTGGGAGCCTTTCCCGGAAGGCGTCGAAGACTACCTGAAGGGGCTGCCTGATTTGGCATTGGTGCCGAACCGACGCTTTACCCTGTCCTATGGCGGGTTCCCTTTTCAGTTGGAAGCCATGGATTTTGCCACGTTCGGCCGCTACGGGGCCTTTTTCTGGCTAGAGGGAGATGGCAGAGAACTCACGGACCCTCTGGACGCCGGTGAAGGCGTGATCGTATCTGAAGTCTTTGCCAACCGGACCGGCCTGGGGGTCGGCGACCGATTCCGCACCGAGGTGCAGGGGACGTTACTGGACTGGCCGATCCTGGGCATTGTGCGGGACTACCGCACCCGGGGCGGGGTGGTGTTTTGCTCCCTGGAGGATCTGCGGCGCCGCAGCGGCGGCATGGCCTGGGGCGGTGTCCGTATTTTTTTCAGGGAACGCGCCATGGCGCGCGGCGATGCCGTAACAGCCCTGCAGGACAATCTGCGGCTTCGCTTCGGCGACCGGCTGGAAATGCTGCCCGGCAAGGAGCTGCGGGCCGCCGTCCTGAAAATTTTCGACGAGACGTTTGCCATCACCACCGTGCTGCTGATTATCGCCCTAGTGGTGGCCGCCCTGGGCATTACCACCACATTGACGGTCCTGGTGCTGGAGCGGGCGCGGGAACTCAACACGGTCTACGCGGTTGGGGGGAGTCTTAAACAGATCCGCAAAATGATCCTCTGGGAGGCGGTCTTCATGGTTGCGGTGGGAGAGATCGGCGGATTGCTGTGCGGCTTCATTCTCTCTTATCTTCTGGTGTTCGTGATCAATCGACAGTCCTTCGGCTGGACGTTTCTTTATGGTGTGGACTGGGGCTCCCTGGCGTTCTCATTGCCCCTGATCGTGGCCACCGCCCTGATGGCGGCGTTGCCGGCCATGCGGGTGGTGTACCGGTCGCCCCCGGCGACGTTGCTGCGGGAGCGATGATATGGGTGTTTTAGGGATATGGGCGTTTCATTCAAGGAACCGCGCAAACCTGAACGTTTCATAAAATTTTTGTGTTAGCGTTCGAGCTGCTCTGAAATAGTTCATTTTCTTGCACGCGCAAGAAAACGGAACCAAAAGAAAGCGCCCGTGCCCCGCTTGACCCTGCGCGTCGTCGGTGCGGCCGGAGCGCGCGGAAACTCACCCGCCTTCGCCTTGGCTGCGGCGAGTTCAGACAGTCCGCGCGCTTTATTCCGTCCGCCCCGCCGATGCTCGGCGCGGGACAATGGGAAAACCAAAAACCCAAAACCGTGTACAAACCTAATGAGAAGAGGTATCTGAGTCCTCTGCTCTACGGTAAAAGCTTCATATTTTTTCACGCGCAAGAAAACAAAGCCATGATATCATATCGATCATGAATTCTATCCGTGTCCTATTGTTATGTGCCGGCATGCTGCTTCTCCTCATCTTTTTCGCAGGTGCAATACACGGGGAGGAAACGAACGGCTTTAAAACGGTCACGGGGCCGTGCGGATTCCGTTTTCCCGCCGATCACGGGGCGCACCCGGGCTATCGCACGGAATGGTGGTACTATACCGGCAACCTGACCGCCGCATCCGGGGAGCGTTTTGGTTTCCAGCTGACCTTTTTCCGCCGCCAGCTGCAACCGTCCGATGTCCTCCGGACCTGGCCCCAGCCCCCGTCGGCCTGGCGCACCAACCAGATTTATCTGGCCCATGCCGCCCTGACCGATATCTCCGGTCAGCGGCATGTCATGGCCGAAAAGGTGAGCCGCGAGGGGCTCGGCATGGCCGGCACCGTTGAGACCTCCGAGGATGTCAGAATCTTTCTACATGACTGGGAGACGGTGATCACACCTGCCGGTCATTCCCTGCGCATGCGCGACCCTGCGTTCACCCTGGAACTGAATCTCGTGCCCACCAAAGGACCCGTGCCCCACGGGGATGCGGGCTACAGCCGCAAAGGGAGCCTGCCGGAGCAGGCCAGCTGCTATTATTCGTTTCCGCGCATGAAAGCCAGCGGCCGGATCGTCTTGGGAACTACACCGTACACGGTGACCGGGTTGGGCTGGATGGACCACGAGTTCAGCACGGCTCCGCTGGCCGAGGGGGTCACCGGCTGGGACTGGTTCAGTATCCAGCTCGACGACCAGCGGGAGCTCATGATGTTTCTCCTGCGGTTGAAAACGGGCGGCCTTCACCCGGCTTCGGCCGGCACCCTGATCGATCCGGGCGGACGGACCTTTCACCTGAGCCATACGGCTTTTCAAACCCGTGTGACACGTCGCTGGACCAGCCCAACTACCGGTGCGACCTATCCCCTGGGCTGGTCCATCCGCCTGCCCGGACAAGGGGTGTCCCTGGACCTGGCGGCTGTATTAGACGATCAGGAGATGGTCACTACCGGCAGCACCGGTGTCACCTACTGGGAGGGTAGTGTGAGGATAACTGGGAAGACCGGCGGCAAATCCCTGTCGGGAGAGGGGTACATGGAACTGACAGGCTATGCCGATCCGGAGGCACCCCCCCTGTGAACCAAATTTGCGCTTGACAGGCTCAGGACATTTATTTAAAGTTTTTAAGAATTGTTCTCAATAAGGGGGATTAAACGGTGAATTGCCGTAGACATCTATCCATTTGGATGGCCATCCTGCTGATCGTTACCGTGACCAGTCAGGCGGCATTGGCTTTCAGCATGCCCTGCCGGGGGACCTCCGACTGTTGCTGCACGGCACCGGTCATGGACATGACGGCTGCCATGCACGCCGGCATGGGGTCCAACTGCTGCGATGCGACCCCCGATCGTCAACCCTGTGACATCCAAACAACCGCGTCGGTTACTGCTGCGGCTTATTTGGCCAGCCCCGGGGCAGGTCATGGCGACAGCGGGTCAGCCTTCCAGTCCATAGCGATCCCCGTTGACCCTGCGCCTGCCGGCGCTATTTCGGTGCGTCATTTCAGGGCCATTTCCGATCGTGGCAGCCCACCTGCCTATCTGCAAAATCAATCCTTCCTGTGTTGAAGCCCCCTGCGGGCATCCTGATGCAAAAAGTGGCCACTTGGGACGGATCATGGTAGGCGCAATTGCGTTTCTGCCGGATTCATGACGACCTTCGGGCTATCCATCAGGATTTCTTCGACCTTTTAAGCTAAACCGCCATCATTGTGCGGCGCACCTCCATGTGAGGATGCCGATGGATTTGTTATCACTCTGGCTATTTATGCCCTCATGTTTTCCATTCCGGCGCAGGCCGGAACTACGGATAACGGAAGGGGGCGCAATGGGAACCCGGCTTTTCCCGAAATGTTTGGATGTGCCCATTGCCTTGCCAGATTCATCATGCCGCACACGCTCCGGAAAGGGCGAATGCAAACGCAAATGGCCGTCGGCGCCATGAGGTCAATAAGTGGGCGGCGACGGACGACAATCATCAATTTACCAGGAGATTCAACTCATGGCGAAACATAAAAAGAAAGCGAAACGTCAGCATACCCCAAACTCCCAACAGGACCTGCGGGCCCGGAAAAAAGCCGCTGTCATGGGCAGAGACACGAACAAGGGCGTGCTGATGCCGATCGTTCTGGGGGTGGTCCTCGTGGCCGTGATTGCCGGCGCCTACACGGCCTATACCCAACTTTCGTCCCCCGCGTCCCCGGCGGTTATTGCCGCGGCGCCGGCACCCGCTCAGGCCGTTGCGGCCACGGATCTGGTATCCTATCCGGTCCATCTTTTCGACGACGGCAAGGCCCGGCATTTTGACTTCCAGGATGGTGACAAGACCATCCGCTATTTCGTGATCAAGAGTGCCGACGGCGTTATCCGGGCAGCCTTCGATGCCTGCGATGTCTGCTGGCCGGCCGGCAGGGGCTACTATCAGGAAGGCGACGTGATGGTCTGCCGCAACTGCGGCCGCAAGTTTGCCTCCCATCTCGTGAACGAAGTTCAGGGGGGCTGCAACCCCGCACCCCTGAAGCGTAAGGTGGAAAACGGCATGCTGGTAATCCGCCCGGATGATATCCGCAGCGGCGGTGGTTACTTCAACTTCAAGGGGAAGGCCTGATCATGACACTGAAACAAATTGCCATCCAGAATCTTCTGCGGCGCAAAGGCAAGGCCGTGCTGATCCTGGTGGGCCTGGTGCTGGGCATCGGGACGGTGATCACGGTGATCAGCTTCTCCGATGCCGTCACGGGAGATATCAATCACAAGCTCGAGAAATACGGCGCCAACATCCTGGTGGTGCCGCGGACCGAAAACTTGGTGCTGAGTTACGGTGGTATCCAGATGGGCGGCATCTCCTTTGACATGCAGGAACTGCGGGAGACCGACCTGGAAGCGGTGAAGCACATCAAGAACTACCGCAACATTGCCGCCATGGGGCCCATGGCCCTGGGGGCCGTCCGTGTGAACGACCGGCCCGTCATGCTGGCGGGCGTGGATTTCGAAGCGGCCCGCATCCTCAAGCCCTGGTGGAAATTGGACGGTCGCAAGCCGGAAGCCGGCGGCATTCTGGCGGGGGCCGAGGCGGCCCGTGTGCTCGGTCTGACGGTCGGGGACACCCTTGGCCTGGGGGGGCACCCGCTGGCCGTGACCGGCATCCTGAAGCCCACCGGCTCCCAGGACGACCAACTGCTCTTTACCACCCTGCCCACGGCCCAGGCCGTTTTGGACATGCCCGGACGGGTATCCATGGTGGAGGTGGCCGCCCTGTGCACGGCCTGCCCCATCGAAGACATGGTCAAACAGATCAGCGAAGCCCTGCCGGGTGCCAAGGTCATGGCCATTCAGCAGGTGGTCAAGGGGCGCATGGAAACCCTGGCCCAATTCAAGAAACTGTCCTTCGGGGTGTCGGTGATCATCGTTCTCATCGGCAGCCTGGTGGTGCTGGTCACCATGACCGGCAGCGTGCGGGAACGCAAAGAGGAAATCGGCGTGTTGCGTGCCATCGGATTCCGCAAGGCCCACGTCATGCGGATCATCCTGATGGAAGCCATCCTGATCGCAATCGCGGCCGGCATCGTCGGCTATCTCGGATCGATGGGGGCCACCCGGCTGGCCCTGATGTTGTTGGCCGACAATGTCCACGTGGCCTTGCCCTGGAACCTGCCGTTGGCGGCCGGCGCCTTGGGTATGTCCCTGGTCGTGGGGGTTCTGGCCGCCATTTACCCGGCAATGAAGGCGGCCCGCATGGACCCCAACGATGCGCTGCGCGCCCTATGAGAGGTGAAACGTGAGTACGATGAAAGGTGAACATTTGACCAAGCAGTATGGCCACGGCGAAGCCGCCGTGACCGCCATCGACGATATGACCTTCGCGATCGGATCGGGGGAGTTCGTGGGCATCATGGGGGAATCCGGCGCCGGCAAGTCGACCCTGCTGTCGATTATGGGCGCCATGAACGCCCCCAGTGCCGGAAGCCTGGAGGTGGAAGGCATCGATATATACAGCCTGGGTCAGGAGCAGCGGGCGGATTTTCGTCGAGAATTTCTGGGATTCGTTTTCCAGAGCTTCCATTTGATCGCCTACCTGACTCTGGAAGAGAACGTGATGCTGCCCCTGGCGACCATCCGCATGCCGCGCCGCCGCAAATTGGCAATGGCCCGCCACGCCCTTGCGGCCGTGGGGCTGGACTGCAAGGGCCAACGTCTGCCCCACCAGATATCCGGCGGGGAGAAAGAGCGCACGGCCATTGCCCGCGCCATCGTCAACCAGCCGCCGATCCTCCTGGCGGACGAACCCACCGGTAACCTGGACTCCCGCACTTCCCGTGAGATCATGCGGCTGCTCCAGAGGCTCAAGGACGATGGCACCACGGTCGTCATGGTGACCCACAGCCAGGAAAGCGCCCGATTCGCGGACCGGATCATCCAGGTGGCCGACGGCCGCCTGAAGGGGGATGTCTTTTCACGGACGATGTCCGGGTAGAGGCCGTCTGAGGGAACAATCGGGAAGCGGCCCGGCGGCGGTTCGCTTCCCGGTTTCGCCATCCCCTGCAAAACCTTTCTTTCTCTTGCGTCCCAAAAGGCCTTGGGGCATAAACCGAGGCATGACAGACCATGGACCCATCTGGTCGGTCTACATGGTGCGAACCGTGGACGACCGCCTATACTCCGGCGTGACCACCGATGTGCGCCGCCGCTACCAGGAGCACCTTTCCGGAGGGGCGCGGGCCGCCAAATACCTGAAGGCGCACCGTCCCCATTCACTGGTTTTTGCGATGCCGGTGGGATCCCGTTCGTTGGCCCAGAAGGTCGAATATTACCTGAAACGCCTGTCGCGTGGCCGCAAGGAAATGGTCATCACCCAGCAGATGCTCGTGTTCGACCCCAACAGCGGCATGATTTTGCCATAAACTATCGTCGTGAATGGAGCGGTTGCCATCCGAATCTCAAAAGATCAATCAGGGGTATCATCATATGGAGCGCTGATGCTGATCATCTGCGGCATCACTTTCGGGTGCTATCTGGCCGCTTTCATGCGGCTTCCGGTGGTCCCCCTGCAAGCCCGTGCTCTTGGTATCGACACGGCCCGCATCGGTATGATCAACGCCGCCTTTTTCCTGATGGCGGGCCTGCTGTCCTTTCCCCTCGGCATGCTCACCGACCGCTGGGGACGTAAGCCCATGGCGGCGGGCGGGTTGCTGGCCCTGGCGGTGGCCTCCCTAACGCTATACCTATGCCGTCATTTTATCCATTTCGTTGCGGCCTATTTAATGCTCGGTATCGGCATCGCCGCCTTCGGCCCCACCATGATGACACTTGTCTCCGTCATTTCATCCCGATCGCACCTCGGGCGCTCCTATGGCTGGTATACAACCGCACTGTTTTGCGGCATGAGCCTGGGGCCGGCTGTCGGCGGCTATCTGGCACGCCTGGTCGGAGCGCCGTCGGTGTTCCTTGCCGCCAGTGTTCTTCTGTTTCTGGATCTTGGCCTTCTGCTCTGGCTTATGCCCGGTCGTTTTCAACCCAACATAAGCGCCGGACGGCCTGATGAAAGGCCTGGAAATTTACGAAAACTTTTCCATAACCGCCCCCTCCTGGGGTGTTGGGTCATTACGTTGGGTGCCTGTTTCGGGCTGGGCATGTTTACAAGTTTCATGCCGTTACATGCCCAGGAAAGGGGGCTGGCGGTCAGCCAGATCGGCATCGTTTTTCTGGCCCAGGGCCTTTGCAACGGCGCATCCCGGATACCTTTCGGGCAACTGAGTGACAAGGTTTCCCGGCGGAGCACCTTGGTCATCTTTGGCATCCTCCTGTATGTCCTGGCCCTCTCGGGTTGCGGTCTAGCCCGGACGATGGCGCATTTTGTCCTGGCAGCGAGTCTATTGGGGATCAGTATGGGGCTGGCGTTCACTTCGGTCGGTGCTCTGATTGCCGAAGCCGTCCCGGCGGCACACCGGGGCAGTGCCATGGGGGGGTACAACACCTGCATCTACATTGGCATGATGATGAGTTCGTGGATCATGGGCATGGTGAGTGCGGTCATCGGTTTTGCCTGGGGCTTTTACCTGACAGCGGCCATCAACCTGCTTTTTTTAGGGGGGTTCGGGATGCTGGTCCGGGGGTTTCAGCCGCCCCAGGATGCCTCCTTGCCTTGAGTCTTGTGCGGTTTTGGAGAGGCTCGGGTCGGCGGGCAGGTTTGCTCACAAAAAAAAAGGCACACCCCCGTGGCAGGAGGGCGTGCCTTTCAGAACTGTGAAGGGCTTTTAAACGACGGTTACGTTGGCAGCGGCGGGGCCCTTCTGGCCCTGCTCGATGTCGAAGGTAACCTTGTCGCCTTCATTGAGGGATTTGAAACCGGTCGCATTTATTGCAGAAAAATGCACAAATACATCCGGCCCGTCTTCTTGCTCGATGAAGCCGAAGCCTTTATCGCTGTTAAACCATTTTACAACTCCATTCGCCATGGTGCCATCCTCCTTTCATAATTTTTTTCTCAAAGTTCCACACTGGAGGTTGCCACTTTGACACATGGAGCAGTCCTTCAGAACGAAACCGGCCTGCCAAGCTGAAACAGGCCTTTATTGATTACTTTAACAATAAAGAATTTCTTTAAAAAATCAAGTGAAAAAAGAAGAGATCGCTTCTGTAGAAACCAAGACAAAGATGAGGTGGGGCGCTGGATGATAAAAAACTAAAATAAAACAAGTAGATATGGGGTTGGGGGCAACGCATGTCGGCGACCGGGGCGTTCGCGGATAGCGGGTGCCGAGACGCTATTCATGGGGTATGAGAACGATTGGCAGAGCTTTGGGGACACCTGGGACCACCTGATCGAGTACCTTCAGTAAAGGGGCGTTGGGTCCCGGGGCGGCCGATTCTTGTTTGATCGCGTGCGTATCTTGCGGTAGTAGGAATGGCTGCTGTTAAAATTTTGACGTACAAAAAAGACGGTCTCGTAAAAAGTCTTTTATCTGTCATTCCGGACTTGATCCGGAATCTATAGCTTGCTGATATCAATAGATTCCGGCTTTCGCCGGAATGACGTTTAGACGGGAAATGGTACTTTTTACGAGACCATCAAAAAATATCTGAAAAGAGAAAGGCACAGAAAGAAGTTTGTCTACCACGCGTCATACCAATGGTCGTGCGACCCGTCGGAAGATCGCAACGACTCGTACGCTGCGACAACGGAAGATAACGGGTTCCGGGCGGACAACCACTCGTCAATCTCCGGGGCTCGTGGCCAGACGGGTTTTTCGAATTTTAGCGGGTGTCGGTGTCACCTTTCTTTTGCTGACCATCCTGATGGTGTTGCCCTGGCGCTGGCTGGCGCCGCCGACCAGCGCTTTCATGCTGCGCGAGCAGGTCGTCAATGACAACGCCATCCATTACCGTTGGGTTTCATGGGATCGGATATCCCCTCATCTGGCTATCGCGGTGGTGGCTTCGGAAGACCAGAAGTTTCCTGTTCACCACGGGTTTGATTTCGAATCCATCCTGCAGGCCCTGGAAGAGAAGAAAAATCGTCGTCGCGGGGCCAGTACCATTTCACAGCAGGTCGCCAAGAACCTCTTCCTTTGGCCAGGAAGAAGTTATGTCCGCAAGGGGCTCGAAGCGTATTTGACCCTCCTGATCGAAACCCTGTGGCCCAAGCGCCGCATTCTGGAAATGTATCTGAACGTGGCGGAGTTCGGGCCGGCTATGTTCGGTGCGGAGGCAACCAGTCGGCGGCTTTTCCACAAGCCGGCAAGCCGTTTGTCGCTCCGGGAAGCATCGCTGATGGCGGCGGTACTGCCCAATCCCAAAAAAATGTCGGCCGGGCGGCCGTCGGCCTATGTGATCGGCCGGGCTTGGGAAATCAGAACATGGGTTCGCAAATTGGGTGGTGCGCGCTATCTTTCGGGCCTGTGACCGGTATCGATGGCCTTCCGGACACTTGTGGCCAGGGACTGCATGTTGATGGGTTTCATGAGGACGTCGTGCACGCCTAACAATTGTGCGCTTTCAGGCGTGAGGCCGGCCGAGTAGCCGGTACACAGGACGATGGGGATATCCGGACGAATCGACAGGATGGCGCGGGCGAACGCCGTACCGTTCATCTTCGGCATGGACATGTCGGTGACCACCAGGGAAAAGGCTTCCGGTCGGGCGCGGAAAAGTTCAAGCGCCTGCAGGCTGTCTTCACTGGTGGTCACTTGATAGCCCAGGCGGGTCAGCATCTGTTCTTCGATGGCCACCAGTTGGGCTTCGTCATCCACCAGGAGGACGCTTTCGGTTCCAGTGGGCAGCTGTGCGGGTAACTGGTCGCCCTTTTCACCCGCCGCAGCCTGTCGGGCCAGATAAACTTCCACGGTCGTGCCATGACCTTTCTCGCTGATGACTTTGATGGCGCCACGGTAGCGCTTCACAATGCCATGCACAACGGCCATACCCAGTCCGCTGCCCTCGCCTTTGGGCTTGGTGGTGTAATAGGGGTCGAAAAGCCGTTCGACAACTTCAGGCGGCATACCGCAGCCCGTGTCCTTCACGGTCAGTAGAATATACTTCCCCGGCGCCAACTCGATTTCTCTGTCGGCCCTATCGATAGCGATGTCCGTAAGGCTTACTTCCAGTGTGCCCCCCTGAACCCCCATGGCATAGGCGGCATTGGTGCAGAGGTTCATGAGAATTTGCTGGAGTTGGGTCGCATTGGCCAGGGTAAAGGCTTTGCAGTCGATGTTTTGCCGGATGTCGATGGTTTTGGAGATGGACGCCCGCAGCAGTTTGAGGGATTCCTTGACGATGACACCGGCCTGGACGGGCTTGATTTCGGTGTCGTGCTGGCGCGAGAATGTCAGGATCTGCTGGATCAAATCCTTGGCCCGCTGGCCGGCGGTGAGGACTTGCTTGAGATTGTCATCGAGATAACTGCCGGGTGATACTTCCATCCGAGAGAGTTCCGTATAGCCGATGATGGCTGACAAAATATTGTTGAAGTCGTGGGCAATGCCGCCGGCCAGGGTTCCGACGGCTTCCATTTTCTGTGCCTGGGCCAGCTGCTTTTCCAGTTGTTCGCGGGTCCGGGCCTGGGTCTTTTGTTCGGTCACGTCCCGGATCATGATCAGGAGGCAGTCCTGATCGTTCACCATGACGGGGTGGGATCTAACTTCAACGGTAGCCCAGTCGCCGTTTTTGCGCCTGATTTCGAATTCGTCCGGTCCCCAGGGAGAACCTTGCAGACTTTTTTTTCGCAGGGCACGGATTTGGGGCGGCGGGTGGGGTGCCATCAGGTCGAGATCGTAGATGTTTTCCCCAATGAGTTCCTCCCGGGAATAGCCGGCGATGGTTTCGGCCGCCCGGTTGCTCTCCAGGATCTCGCCCTTCAGGCTCAACATGCAATAGCCCTCCGGGGCAAAGTCGAAAATGCTCTTCAAGCGCGCGCGTCCTTCCCTGAGGGCGGCTTCGACCTTTTCGCGTTCATCGACTTGACGCTGGAGTTCCTGGTTGGCGGTAGTCAGTGCCCGGGTACGCCGAGCGACCGTTTCCTCCAGGCGTGCATTGAGCTGTTTGACCTTTCCCTTTTCGGCATTGAGCATATAGTCCAGGAAAAAGTCCCGTCGGGCGGAAAATTCCAAATAGTAGGCGATGAGCATGCCCAGTAGATTCGTGATGAATAGAAAAAGTCCGTTGTGGAAGAGCAGATTGTGGGGGATCGGGGTGGCCAGGAGGGAAACGGCAATATAAATGGTCAGGAGGGTAGTGCCGGCCAGGGCGGCATAGATGAAACGCTCCCGTATCAGGGTATAGCCGAACATCATGGAGATGATGATGCCAACGTAATAGCCGTAGCTGGCCGGTGGCGTGGCGATGGCGATCATCCAGATGAAACCGCCGCCAGTCAAAAGGATGTATCCCAGGGAAATCAACTGCCACCATCGCCGATAGACGGGGGTGTAGGTGATGCCTAAGCCCAGCAGAAAAATAGGGCACACCACCAGATAGCGTATGGCCCACAGATCGGTTTTCACCTCCGGGAAAAAGCCGGCATCCAGCAGGCCGGGAATGCTGTAAAAGATGATGCTTAGCCAGTGGCAGAGCCGCAGGTGGGAGAGGCTTTTTTCAAAGTAGCCGTCGGCAAAATGCGTTTCCAGTTGCTGTTGGGTGCCCCTAAACGAGAGCGTCAACGGATGGAGGTCCATTTTACCGCTGGGGGTTACGGGGTTGAAGATGGGCACTGCGCTGATTCCTTAATTTTTCGTTTGTCGAATTGGGTTATGATTTGCCATTCCCTGACCAGCCACGCTTTATTCCGTCCGCCCTGCCGATGCCTGGCGCGGGACAAAGGGAACTACAAGGCCAAAAGCCAAACTTCAAGTCCTTTCGATGGGGTGAGCTGAAACCATTGGCTCCGCGGGAACATCCTCGCTGCCGATGGCGGGATACATGGCGTTGCGTCCAATTTTAACGCGAAAGAAGACGGAGGCGAAGGACTCTTATGCCAGCCAGAGGGGTTTGGGGGGTGGGCTGGCCGGCTGTGGCCTGGTGGCGGCCGAAACCCGTGGCGGCATGGTTTTTCGATCCGTACAGGACTTGATCAGCTATAACCATAAGGAATGCTATCGATTATGTCAATTTAAGGGATCTGATTTCAAGGGGGCCCGGTCGATACCGAAAGCGTTTATTTGCGAAGCCAGGGTTGTCGGTTTAAGTCCTAAAAGATTGGCAATACTGCTGGCTCCGGATAGCCAGCCCCGCACCAGGCGCTCCTGCTCGGTGTCGGGGCGGTCTTGTGGCCAACGGGCGCCCGTGAGGATCAACCGGAGCAATCGGTTTGGATGGGGCGGATTGGGCGGTCGCACTGACGTGCCCAAATACGATACCGTATAGTTTAACTGTTGCCATCGTAATGCAGCCTCTTTTCCAGTTCTTTTTTGGTTTTCTTTAGCTCATCCACAGCCTGCTGCAAACTGAACTCGCGGGCTTCCACTTTGACCATCATCATGCCGAAGGATTCCGCCAAATCCGCCAGCAGACTGGGATAGCGCTCTCTTTTGGCCAGTTCGAAAAGCCGCTCCGAATCCTTTTGGTCATAGTGGCCTGAGGCGATTTTCTTGCAGGCCTGGTTCAGCATTTCGAAAAGTTCCAAGTAGTAGCTTGCAAAGTCCATAATCATCCCCTCCTCAAGAGGCCCCGTGCGTGCGGCCATGTCAAGGTAGCACGCCGCCATCACCGGAAGCCGGTGTTATTATCATTGATATTAAGTAAGACCTTTTGGGCTGTTTTCAAATGCTGCCGTTTTGCGACCGTTGGCGTGGTGATGCCCGAAGTCGCCTTCCGACCCCAGGAGGTTTCCGGCGCAATGAAAAAGTGCGGGATTAAGATTCGGCAAACCATCCGACCCCGTCCACTTGCCGAGGCGACACCCTGAACCCGAACGACCGGCATCGCTACCAGCCACTTCACAATGTGGGCCCTGAGCCTTGCTCAACGATCGAACGCCTGCCGCACGGCGTTTGCCAGGTTCTCCAGGGTGATGGGTTTCGCGATATTGCCGGCCAGGGCGGTATGCCCGTCGATATGTTTGGCATAACCGGAGCAGAGCAGGATGGGGATATCCGGCCGCAGGCAGGCCAGTTTTTCGGCTAATCGATCTCCGGTGATGCCCGGCATGGTCAGGTCGGTGATGACCATGTCGAACTGGGATGGATCCTGCTGAAAGCTTGCCAGGGCAGCGTTCGGGTCCGTCAGACCGGTGACGTGATACCCCAGTTTGGCCAGCATGGATTTGCCGATATCCACCAGCATGGGTTCGTCATCGATAAACAGAATCCGTTCGGTTCCGCATGGGTTCGACACCTTGGGTTTGGCCTGGTCATAAGATGATTCGGCCGCGACGGGGAAAAAAATGGTGAAGTGGGTCCCCTGGCCGGGGGAACTGGATACCCCGATGGCGCCATCGTGGTTTTCCACAATTCCGTGCACCACCGCCAGTCCGAGGCCGGTCCCCTTGCCTTTGGTTTTGGTGGTGAAATAGGGGTCGAAAATGCGATGCATTGTTTGCGGGTCCATACCGCAGCCGTCATCGGCCACAGTCAGCATGACGTATCGGCCGGGGGGGAGGGCTTTTGGGGGGCGGAGGTTTTTCGAGGGCAGCTCGACCTGCTTGAGGCCGACATCAAGCGTTCCCCCGCTGCTCTCCATGGCATGTAGGGCGTTGGTGCAAAGGTTCATGACGATTTGATGGATCTGGGTGGGATCTGCCATGACCGGTAATGGGGTGTTGTCGATAGCTTTGCGGATTTCGATGCTGGACGGCATGGAAGCGCGAAGCAGTTGCAGGGCCTCTTTGACGACACTGCTGATTTGAATGGGCAGTTTTTCATTTTCAGACTGGCGACTGAACGCCAGGATTTGACGCACCAGGTCAGTGGCACGATCTGCCGCGGATTTGACGTTGGTCAGGTTTTCACGAATGGCCGCGTCGTCCGGCAGGTTTAAAAGGGTAAGTTCGGTAAAACCGCTGATGGCCGACAGGATATTGTTGAAATCGTGGGCAATGCCGCCGGCCAGGGTTCCCATGGCCTCCATTTTCTGGGCTTGGCGGAGTTGGTTTTCCAGGCGATGCCTTTTCTTCTCTTGGGCTTTTTCCGTGGTCAGGTCCTGGATGTGAAAAATAAATTGCAGCGGGGCGCTGTGGTTGTCCCGCATCAGCGAGGCGTTGATACGGACCCAGACCGCATCACCGTTTTTGCAATGATAACGGTTTTCGTACTGGGCGGAAGTCAATTCGCCTTCGAGCATCTGTTGAAGGATTTTACGGCCGACCGCCCGGTCTTCGGGAACGGTGATATCGTCCAGGCCTTTGCCGGCCAGTTGGGTTTCGGTATAGCCCAGCAAATCCTGCAGGTAGCGGTTGGATGCCAGGATCTTGAAATCCCGATGCACCAGGGTAATGCCGGTGGCGGCATGGTCGAAGGCCTGGCGGAAGCGCGCTTCACTTTCTTCCAGCCGACGAAAGGAGACAATGCTGTTCACCGCCACGGTCGTCTGGGATGCGATGCCCACCAAAAGGTCTTTGTCATTGTCCCGCAGCGGTTCCTTGTCCCCGGTTTTTCCCACGGCGAATACCCCCATGTGCCGGGTTTCGAACATCATCGGGACACACAGCAGCGCCTGGCAATTGAGGGCGCCGAGAAACGTCATGCTGGTCGCCGGCAGTATGGCCGCCAGTTCACGGGTGTCGTTGGAGAAAATGGGCGTGCGATGCGCGATTGCTGCCGTCATCAGTTGCCCCAGCGCGGGATTGTCCTCCGGTACAATCACTTCCAGGCTTTTTGGCGGCAGCTGGGGGGAAATGCCATAGCCCGCCACAACGTCATCACCACCTATGGCCTGCCCTTCGATCATCACCAGGCCCCAGTCAAAATTCAGCTTTGCGGCCATGAGCTGGAGCTCGAATCGTACCAGATCCGCCACTTCAGGCCGGGTCGTGCCATACTGGCCCATTTCGGCCATCACTGAAAGTTCGCCGAAGATCTGGGCCAGCCGGTGCATCATCAGGTTGAAGGATTCGGCCAGGTCTTCGAATTCGTCACGGCTTTCAACCTCGACAGTCTGGCTGAAATCGCCGTCGTGAATGCGCTGGGTGCCTTCTTGCAGGGTTTTGAGGGGAATCAGGCTTTTGCGGATAAACCGGATGCTGACCAGCAAAATCACCCAGAACGCGAACAGCAGTGTCAGGGGAAAGTCGTATTTGAAATCCCGGATAATGGCCAGGGCATCGTCCCTGGCTTGACTGAGAACGATGGTCCAATGTCCCGCCTCGAAATGGGATTTCAGGAAAAGATCCCAATAGCAGGCCAGATAAATTTCTTCATCGTTCTGCCAGGCGAAATGATGGGTCGTCCGGTCCCGTTCCACGGATGCCGACTTATGGGCCAACTCGGTGATGTCCGCCAGGGAACTGATCAGTACGTTGCCCCTGTGATCGATGATGGTCAATTCAGTGGCCGGCGGCAGGTTGTACTGTTGGCCGATGCCCCAAAGATAGGTCGTGTCCACTTCCCCTATGAGAATGCCGGGGGTGCCGCTGCCGATCACGGTGCGCAGGCCGAGTTGGATACGGGGAATCCCCGTTTCTTGTGAGATGACGCGGATGACGCTGCGGCCCGTATGAAGCTGTCGCTTCTCCTCAAGCGTCAAAGAAGGGACCGTCTCCAGGCGGCCCTCCAGCGGTACCTGGCGGTCGTCGTCGGCAATGAGGGTAAAACCTTGGAAGCGATGGGTGCTGTTATCGGCACGCTCGAGGACGATCCGGCCTACTGCGGTGCCGTTTTCCGCCAAAAGGTTGGGGGATAGGAGACGCAGTTCGCTTTCCAAAAGTTCCAGGCGTTCGTAGACCGACATGCCGATGGATTTGGTCAGCTGGCGCAGCCGGACCACGGTCTGGTCTTTGAGTTGGTTCTGAATATGGGTGTAGGAAAGGACCGACAGGATGACAATGGGGACAAACGAACAACCGATGAACATCCAGAAAATGCGTTTGCCGATACGGCTCTGGAAAACGGCGCGATTGATTTTCGGCAGTTTCATGGGGCGGTACCTCGCGGTTCCGCATGATCCCGCCTGTCTTTGGATTCCGGATACCAGAGGATGCTATCCTGGTTTTGGAGTCGAATGCGGCGGCCGTTGGAATGGTGCTGGAAAAAGAAGGACATGGTCTGCAAAGGGGCGCTGTCCCCCTCCTGGTCGATATAGTGAAGGGTGAAACGTTCCCAGTCGCCGGCCGGAGCGGTTTCCACGCGTTGGACAAACAGCACTTGCAATTTTTCTCCGCCCTGGCCGATGGTGAAAATCGCCTCGCTGATGTCGAGATAGCGGTCGGCATAGCGGTCATGGTCTGTTTTCCAGACACCCCACAGCGGCTTGGGGACAAAGCTCTGCTCTTCGGGCCAGTATATGCAGAGCATGGCGGTCAGGACGAGCAGCGTAATGGAGATGATCGTGTATTTTGGCACCACCCGCACTGGCTTGCGCTCCTTGCTCAATAGTATTCGGCCAGGCCCACGTAGGCCCCGTCGCCGGCGCGGACGATATCGTCCTGGCTGGCCTTTGCCGTAAAGGGCGGCAGGCTGCTGCGGTCCTTGCCCATGCTGAAAAGATCATAGTCCGAGTTGACCGGCACCAGGAAGCGATCTTTCCGCAAACTGCCCGTCGGTGTGCCTTCCACCCGGGTATACTGATAGGGCGTGTCCCAGGGGTCCAGCCGGCCCCCCATACCGACTTCTGCAAGAGAAGCCGGCAGGCGCCCGTTGTCGAGGGCAAAGTTGGCGATGTCTTTTTCCATGGCGCGGATATCGCTGATGGCGGCGGCCACCTTGGCGTTGTCACGGTATTCGATATAGTTGGGGATGGCGATGGCGGCCAGGGTGCCGATAATGGCGATGGCAATCATGACCTCGATCAGGGAGAAGCCAGCATGGCCTGAATGTGATTGTGTCTCCTGGCGGTTTGTGCTTGAAGCCATGATCGAGATGCCTTGACTGTCGGATTGCCTGTCACTCGGGGGAGCGGTGCCTTCAACCAGGCTGACGCCGCACCGGCCTATTGACGGGTTATCGGCTATCTAAGGATAAACTTAAGGAATTTAAAGGGACGCTGGGCCTGTCACCTGCTGGACGAAAAACGGTGCACCGGAGTTTCTCTCAAATCGGTGTTTGTGATTCAAGATATTGATAATTTATTGTTTTTTTGATCATATAGAACAGATGAAACCATCCGGCCGACAGGATCATGCGCACCCTTCACACCTGAAGCGCCTCAAGCGCCGAGCCCTGTGGTTCCTGGGTTTCACAGGGCTGTGGCTGTTGACCGCTTGCGCTACCCCGCCCCAACCGCCACCGGGCGCGGCCGGGGAGACCGGCTTGGCCAGCTATTACGCTGACCGCTTCCAGGGCCGCAAAACCGCCAGCGGTGAACGTTATGACCGGGATGATTGGACGGCTGCCCATCGCTATTATGCCTTCGGCACCCGGGTACGGGTGACACGGGTGGACAACGGCAGGTCAGTAGAGGTGCGCATCAACGACCGCGGTCCGTTTGTGAAAGGACGGATTATCGACCTGTCCTATGCCGCGGCCCGGAAGATCGGCATGCTGCGGGAGGGGGTCGTCGCGGTGCGCGTCGTACCCATCGATTGACATCGGGGGAGGGGAGCGATCTGTTATGGGGCCCTTATTTGACGGCCTTGTGGCAGGCGGTTTTCAATCGTCCCAAGGCGGCATAGGAGGATTTCACGGCATCCACATCCTGAGACGCGTAGGCTTCGGACAACCGGCGGCAGGCTCTGCGAAACTGCGGGTAGTGCGATGCGCCGAAGGCCTCACCATCGAAGGCCATCATCATTTCGGCATCGGCCAGGAATGCGTTTAGGGTTTCCCCATCGGGTAGCGACCGGGCGGCTAGGGAAAGGCCGATTTTCTTGAAGGATGCCTTCATTCCCTTTTTCAGTGTTTTGTAGGCATGGCGCTGCCCGTCAGCGGGTTCATCGGTTTTCGCCGTCGTTTTGGCAGGGGGCGTCGGAACGGCCGTCGTTTTAATCCTCAGTTTGAATTCCCAGGCATCCTTGCGCGCTTTGCCTTTCAGTTTCAGCTTGGAAACGGTATCCGGCAGGTCGGCCAACTCGGCCGGAAGATTGGCGGTTTTGCGCTCCAGGGCATCGGCCAGATGCCGCAGATAGACCGGCACCTCTTCAAAAGGCAACAACTGGTCAATTTTGCATTCCCTGTCTTTCATGCGGATTCCTGGTGTTCGATCGCACGGGCGGCCAAGCAGGGCCCCGCGGCCCGCATGGTCTGCCTCCTACAACCCTAACAATTGCGGCGCCCTTTGCAAGGGGAGAACGCCTGACATCGATATACCGGGCGTCGTGGCCGGCACCACTGGGCGGAAAGTTGATTTCGTAGGGACCTCAAGGATTGCCAGGCGTCCTGCAAAACGTTAAGATATCTGACCGGTTTCCAAATCATCTCGGAATTGCCGACAGGCTGGAAATTTCACCAGGAGGTGCTTCTTTTATGGATGCAATCGACGTCAAGACAGCTGAAGATGTGAAAGCGGTTATTGCGGAAAGGAACCCCCGTTACGTCAAGGTCGGCGTCTTCGATATCGACGGCATCATGCGGGGAAAGTACATGTCCCGGGCCAAGTTCCTTTCCGCACTCAAGAAAGGCTTTGGGTTTTGCGACGTCGTTCTGGGATGGGATTCGAATGACCAGCTCTATGACAATGTTGCCTACACGGGTTGGCACACCGGTTATCCGGATGCGCCGGTGCGCATTCTGCCCGAAAGCTGCCGCGATCTCGTATTCGAAGACGACACGCTCTTTTTCCTGGGCGAATTCGCCGAGCCGGCCGATACCGTCTGCCCCCGTGGGGTCCTGCGACGGGTTATCGAGCGGGTCGGGCGCATGGGGTTCGAGGCCCTGGCCGGCTTCGAGTACGAATTTTTTGTTTTCGAGGAAGATGCCCATTCGATTCGTGAAAAACGGTACCAGGGCCTCAAGCCCATGGCGCCGGGTTTTTTCGGCTATTCGGTCCTGCGCAACTCGGTGCACAGCGCGTTTTACCGGGAACTGCTCGATACCTGCGAAGAAATGGATTTCAGCCTGGAAGGGCTTCACGAAGAAACCGGCCCCGGTGTCCTGGAAGGGGCCCTCACGGTGGATACGGCCCTGGCGGCGGCGGACAAGGCCGCCCTTTTTAAGACGTTCACCAAAGTCGTGGCCCAGCGGTGCGGTCTCCTGGCGACGTTCATGGCCAAGTGGTCGCCGGACTGGCCGGGGCAAAGCGGTCATATCCACATGTCCCTCAAGGATGCCGAAGGCCGGGCCATTTTCCACGATCCCGACGCCCCCCAGAACATGAGTACGGCCATGCGCCACTTCGTGGGCGGGCAACAGCGCCTGATGCCGGAATTTCTGGCCATGATCGCGCCCACGGTCAATTCCTTTACACGCTTGATCCCCGGCTTCTGGGCGCCCACCGAGGCAAGCTGGGGCATTGACAACCGTACCTGTGCCCTGCGCGCCATCCCGGGCGGACCGTCATCCCAGCGGGTGGAGTTTCGCGTGGCCGCCGCCGACGCGAACCCCTATGTGGTCCTGGCGGCCGCCCTGGCGTCGGGGGTGTGGGGCATTGAAAACCGGATCGACCCCCACGAACCGATCGTTGGCAATGCTTACGACCAGACCTTTCCCGAAGAACTGCAGTTTCCGCGGTCCCTTTGGGGCGCCGCTCAGCGGCTGAAAGCGTCCGAAGTGGCCCGTGACTGGTTCGGGGATGCCTTTGTCGATCACTTCGCCGCCACCCGCGAATGGGAAGAGCGGGAATTCCGCAAGCATATTACGGATTGGGAATTGGAGCGCTACTTTGAGATTATATGAAATGGATGTGGACCGTCCCGCCATGGCGGCTATTTGATTAGATTCGGTATGGCCTTTACTTCATTTGCTACGAATTGAAATGATAAGGATTGAAAATGATGTCGAATGAAATGCAACTTGTTGGCAATTGGAATTATCCCACGGCCATTCGCTTCGGGGCCGGACGCATCAGTGAACTGCCGGGGGCCTGCCGGGAACTGGGCATGGCGCGCCCGCTTCTGGTCACGGATCCCGGACTGGCGGAACTGCCCATGGTCCCAGCGGCCTTGGAGCACTGCCGCAGGGAGGGGCTGGGCTGCGCGCTTTTCGCCGATGTCCAGGGCAACCCGGTGGAAGCCAATGTCACGGCCGGGGTGGCGGCTTTCCGTGCCGGAAAACATGACGGGGTCATCGCGTTGGGCGGCGGCAGCGCCCTGGATGTGGGTAAAGCCGTGGCCCTGATGGTCGGCCAGACTCGCCCCCTCTGGGATTTTGAAGACCGTGAAGACTGGTACACCCGGGTCAAAGTCGATGGGATGGCCCCGGTGGTGGCCGTGCCCACAACTGCCGGTACGGGGTCCGAAGTCGGGCGCGCCTCGGTCATTACCGATGAGCGGGACCACACCAAGAAGATCATTTTTCACCCCCGTATGCTGCCGGCCCTGGTCATTGCCGATCCGGAACTGACGCTGGGGCTGCCGCCGAAGATAACGGCCGCGGTGGGGATGGATGCCCTGTCCCATAATCTCGAAGCCTTTTGCAGCCCGTTTTATCACCCCATGGCCCAGGGCATGGCGCTGGAAGGTATGCGGCTGGTCAAAGCGTGGCTGCCGGCGGCCTGCCGACAGGGTGACCATATCTCCGCCCGGGCCCACATGCTGGTGGCCTCCACCATGGGGGCGGCCGCCTTCCAGAAAGGGCTCGGCGCCATGCATGCCATGAGCCATCCCTGCGGTGCCGTCCTGAATACCCACCACGGCTTGACCAACGCCGTGGTCATGCCCTACGTGCTGGTGTTCAACCGCCCGGCCATTGAAGAGAGGATCACGGCCCTGGCCCGGTACCTGGACCTGCCGAAACCCTCCTTTCAGGCCGTCCTGGAGTGGATCCTGGCCCTGCGCGAAGAAATCGGCATTCCGGCGGACCTCGCCGCCATCGGGGTAACCGAGGACCATATCGGACAACTGGCGGCCATGGCCGTGGTCGATCCCTCGGCCGGAAGTAATCCGATTCCCCTCACCGTGGAAAACCTGACGGTTCTTTTCCAAAATGCCGTCCGGGGGCGGATCGATTGATGATGCGGCCTGTCGCCATTCGCACGGCAGTGCCACCGGCAGACAGGACGCGCCCTATCGTCGGACGAAGTGGCCATGTCATCGCCCATGGCGAGGGGGGCAACCATCCGGGCGATAAGGTGCTGGCGATCCGTCGGTTCGGGGTGAGCCTCTTTCGCTGTCGACGGCGGCGATATGGATCGGGCCGCCTTGGGTGTCAGGTCCATGACATCATCTACCTATAGAGGAGAAACACCATGCACGGCTTCATGGGAAACATACTGGTTGTCGATCTTACCGGGCGCAAGGCAACGATCCTGGCGAAAGACGCGGCATATTACCGGGCCCATTTGGGGGGGGCTTTTTTGGCGGCCAGACTGTTCGAAGAATGGATGGCCAAAAAGGATGTGACAGATCCCCTGGCGCCCGGGAATCCCATCGTCTTTGCCACCGGTCCGCTGGCGGGTGGGTCCGTCTGCGGATCCACGCGGGTCAATGTCCTGTCGCTGTCGCCTGAAACGCCGGGTATCTTTACCAGCCAGGCCGGCGGTGAGTTCGGTCCGAATCTTAAACGGGCCGGCTTCGATGCCCTGGTGATTGCCGGCGCATCGGAAACGCCGGTTTTCCTGGACATCCGCAACGACCGGGTTGTCTTCGAAGATGCCGCGGCACTGTGGGGTCAGGACCGCCTGAGCGCCTACAATTGCCTGAAGGCGGATACGGCAAAAAACGCCTCCATCGCCACCATCGGGCCGGCGGGCGAGAACCGGGTGCGCCATGCCAACGTGATGTTCGAACCGGATCACTACGCGGGGCGGGGCGGCCTGGGGGCTGTCATGGGCGCCAAAAACCTCAAGGCCATCCGGATCAGCGGCAACCGGCCGGTGGCCTTTTACGATGCTGAAACCGTCACAGCAATCAACAAGACCGGGGCGGCGTCCTTTGCGGCCTCCTATAAAAGGAATCCCACCAGCTTTCTGGGGGTATTGAAAACCTACGGCACTTTCGGCCTGCTAATGCTCAACCAGGACGTCGGCAACCTGCCGGTGAACAATTTCAACGAGGCCCAGGTCGACGACGATCGTTTCCAGGCGGATATCGCCCACGAAACGATCGGCACGACGGCCGTCGGGCGGCGCAATCCGTGCAAGGGGTGCTACCTGGGGTGCAAGAAGAAATCCGCGAAAGACCCCGGGCACACAGCCCTTGCGGAGTATGAGAGCATGGCCCTGCTGGGCCCTAACCTGGGGATTACGGATTTGACCCAGGCCATGGAAGCCACTGAAATCTGCAACCGGCTCGGAATGGATACCATTTCCACCGGGGCACTGATTTCTTACCTGATGGACGGTTTCGCGCACGGCGACCTGGATGAAGAAGAACTGGGGTTCACCATCCGTTTCGGCCAGGCCGATGCGGTTTGTGACCTGATCCGGAAGATAGCCCACCGGGAAGGGAAAATCGGCAGCCTGCTGGCCGACGGCATCGATGCCTGCTGCCGTGCGCTAGGACCGCAAACCACCCGGCATCGCCGGTTTGCCAAAGGCATGGGCTTGCCGGCCCACCTGCCGCGGGTCAAGCCCGGTATTGGATTCGGCTATCTGCACGGCCCCAACCCGGGCGATCATATGAAAGCCGAGCATGACTGGATTGCATCGAGCCCCGACGACCTGAAGGGTTTCAACATCGATGTCACCTCCGATGTCTTTGCCCTGGATGCTGCCAAGGTGACCATCTACCGGGCTACTCAAATCTACTATGCCGCCATGGACAGTCTGAGCCTTTGCATGTTTATTTACGGACCGGGCAATATTTTATCCTTCGACGATATCGTCGCGTTGGTCAATGCCGCCACCGGTTTCGACTTCACCTTCGACGAACTCATGGGGGTCGGAGAACGTGCCATCCAGCTGCAGCGACGGCTTTATGCGGCGTTCGGCGGCAGCGATGAAGAACTGCTGCCTTATATGGAAACGGCCATTCCCGGCGGCCCGACCAAGGGCAACCGTATTTCACCGGAAGATTTCGCCGCTGCACGGGCCCATTATTACGAGATTTGGGGATGGGACACCGGGGACAGACCCAGATAGAGATGGGTTGGTAAAGCGTTTGCAGCGCAGGCCGATCGGTCCTGGAAAGATGTATTTAAAAACGGTTGTAATCGATTTTTTTCTATGGAAATACGTGCGATCAATCCAGTCTGCATGCGGTAAAATGATCGGCCTTTACCTGAAAATCAAGGTGGGACTCGGTTAGAAAGGATCGATTGGAACAAAAAATCGTCTTTTCTATTGATTTTCCGAAAAAATCCGCTAATATTGCTCCATTAAAGGCACAGCCTGTTATTTCTCTTTCAACCCCTTAAAGGAGGTCCTGTGACAAAAGCAGAATTGATTGAAAAAATGGCTAAGGATGCGGGCATCACCAAAGTAGCGGCAAAGGCGTCTCTGGAATCTTTTTTTGACGGCGTGAAGACCGGCCTGAAAAAACGCAACAGCAAGGTCACGCTGGTTGGCTTTGGTACCTTCCGGAAAGTCTACCGCAAAACCCGCATGGGTCGCAATCCTCAAACCGGAGAAAAAATCAAGATCAAAGGCAAAAATGCCGTGACCTTCAAAGCGGGTAAAAATTTAGTTTAGCCTGCTGAAGGATCTTTCCTACGATTTTCGAGAACAGGGTGACGTTTATTCAAAATGCGTCACCCTGTTCTTGTTTACCCCTCCCCCAATGCGTTCGAATTGCAGGGCCTTTCACCCGCGGCCCCCTTTTCCCGACACTTTCCGCAGAGCCCTTGAAGACTGACATTATTTGTCAGTTGACCTGACAAATAATGTCAGAAGGGCAACCGCCTAATTACCCTCGCATATCGAAATTATTGTATTTTCTACACTAATTAGAATTATCTCAAATGGCATTGATTTTGCTGCATTCCACCCTTCGGGCTTTGGTATTCACTCAGATCGTCAGGTCAGGTTTTCTTCCTGCCGGTTGTTTTATTCAGTTCTCGTATGGTGTGAAAAATCGATGCCGGACGATGTCCAAAGTGTCCGACGCATTTTTGCCTTTAATTGACAGCGGTCTGCGACAGTCTGTATTCCGTCCGGCACCCAGTGGCGATGTGCATTCGTTGGCGGTCGTGATGACATGGGGGCCACTGGCTGAGATAAAGCTGGCGTAAGGTGTTATCGGCTCGAACGGTGGCAGGTTTCTTGGGCCACCCGTCGGCAGTGGTTCACTGCAAACGGTGATGCCGTAAATAGTAAACCTAAATCAGTTGGAGATTCAGGCATGGGTGATCTATCCGGGGATATCGCCAATTCAATCTACCAAAAAACCGTTGCCACCCTCGAAGGCCATGTTTCGATGAGCGGCAGGATGCTGGAACTGTTGATGCTGATTGACGGGCATACGACACTCCGGGTGATTGCAACGCGGATGAATATCAGCCTGTCGGATCTACGCCCGCTATTATCCAAACTCATGGATTATGGCCTGGTCGAGGAAGCACAGGAGAGCACCGATTTAATCCCGCCACAATTCTACCGCTACATGGTCAGGCAACTTTCCAGCATCGCCGGTCCGATCGCGCAGGTTATGGTCGAAGATGCGGTCGCGGAAATCAGCAACGGATCGACACATGTGCCCCTCAACAGAGCGGGTGCGCTCATTGAAATGCTGGGGCGCCAGATCCCGGATGAAAATCAGAAAGCCCTTTTCATACAAAACATGCTCGAAAACCTACAAAGTGTCTAATTCGTGAAGGACGAAGGGAGATCGGCCATATGATTATCCACTGCGAAGAGTGTGGGAAACGATACAAAATTGATGACAGCAAAATCGTCAAGGACCGGACGATTTTCAACTGTCCCAATTGCAAAAGCAAGATTGAAGTCCTGAAACCGAGACAGCAAGTTGAGTCCATTGATCCGATACCCGATCAGCCGGACCTGCTTGATAATAAAAGTGCGGCTTCCGGCTCATTTCAGACCGTCGGGCAAGTGGAAAAGGCCGCCCCACAACGTCCGCGTCAAGATTGGCATGTTGAGCCGGAATCTGTTCCCAAAATACAAAAGTCCGCGGGTTTGACCGTCGGTAAAAAGCTTTTATTCGTATTTCTGATGTTTGTTGTGTTGACGGGTGCCATCCTGGCGGCCGTCTATATGAAATTCGTTCCTGCGCTATTGCACGACCAGGTCAATCTGCGCACCTATTCCATTTCGCGATCGCTAGCGGCGGCTATTCAGCAGCCCCTGCTGATCAAGAACTACCTGCTCGTCAACAAAATGGCTGAGACCAATGCCAATTTGCCGGGTGTCGCCTACGTATCGGTGCTCAATAAGCGGGGAATGGTGATCGCCGGCATATTGGGGGATGCGTCACGGTTCGAGCCGAATTTTATTGCCCAGATCAAAGCGAGCGGTTTCCCTAAGGAAATTTCGACCCGGAACAGGATTCCCGGCGGTGACAGCGAAAGTAAATTGGACTACAGTGTCGGCGGGCACAAAATTCACGATGTGGCCGTGGCAATAGGCGACACCGGTGGCGAAGCCCATGTGGGGCTGTTTACCGAGGATGTTGAGCTGGCGGTGCAGAAAAGCTTTATTCCTCTCCTGGTGCTTTTGGGGGTTATTGCCGTTTTAGGTGGCCTCAGCCATCTGCTGGTTGCCCGTACGATATCCGTACCGATTCGCTCCCTGACCCGGTCGGCCGAGAAAATCAGCCTGGGCGAAATCGACCTGCCGATTGAAGTCAAGGGCGGCGGAGAAATTGGGGACCTGGCGGCTTCTCTGGAGCGGATGCGTTTTTCCATCAAAGCGGCCATGAATCGATTACGGCGCAATTAATCTGGGGGGCTCATTTCGATGGGAGATATCATAATGCGATGTCTATATGCTGTTCTGATATTGTTGATGGGTTTGTTGCCGGCGACGGCACTGGCCGCCGATTCGTATAAACTTTCAATGCTGCCGCGCTACTCATCGGAGGAGATCAACAGGCGTATAAGTCCCCTGGCAAGCTATCTGGCTGAAAAAACGGGGGTCAATATCGAAGCGGTCCTCACCAGCGACTTTGCCCAGTATGAAAAGCAGCTTAAGAGTGGCTCAATCGCCCTGGGGTACGAAAATCCCTATATCTACACGTTGGTATCCGATACCCACGAAGCCCTTGCCATGGCGGTGAAGGGCAAGGACCGGGACAAGTTCCGCGGGATTGTTATTACACGCACGGACAGCGGCATATCGGCCCTGACCGATTTGCGGGGCCGAAAAGTTTCGATCGTAGGGACGACCTCGGCGGGCGGCTATCTTTCCCAGAAACTGTCCTTGATGGCGGTCGGCATCGATGTGGAGACCGACTGCACCATAACCGAGGCGGTGGACAACAAACAGGAGAACGTCATTCTCGCCGTTTATACCGGGGAGGCCGATGCAGGGTTTATTCGTGAGTCGGCCTTGCACCAGGCGGACAGCTATATTTCGCCGGCACAAATACGGGTTGTCAGTGACTGTGCGTGGCTTCCCAACTGGGCCTTTTCGGTCGACCGGGCATTGCCGGCCAAAATGAAAAAAGAGATTCAAGCAGCGCTTCTGGACCTGACGCCGGATCATCCCGTCATGCAGGCGCTTAAGATTGAGCGTTTCCGATCGGCCGCGGACCAGGATTACGATCCTGTCCGGCAGGCTTCGAATCCACATTAGGGAGCAATCGTTTTGCGAACCACTAGGACAATCTTGCATAAAACAGGGTGGGTAATGAACAGAACAGCCATCATTTTCTATCTTATCATAGGTCTGGCCATCCTATCGCCGGTATGGTGCGGTGCTGACGATGTGTATGAATTTTCCATGTTGCCCAGGTATTTCCCCAAAAAGATCAAGAGTATGATCGAGCCTCTGGCCGAGCACCTGTCCGGCGAGATCGGGGTGTCCGTGAATCCGGTTTTGACCAAAGACTTCAGTGAATACGAGATGCGTTTGAAAAACGGTGAAATCGAAATCGGCTACGAGAACCCCCTGGTTTATACGAAGGTTTCCGATAGCCATGAAGTCCTGGCCATGGCCATCAAAGGCAAGGGCGGCGATCGCTTTCGCGGAATCATCATCACGCGTTCGGACAGTGAAATCCAGACCCTCAGGGATCTCAAACATAAAACGATCATGATTGTCGGGCCAACGTCGGCCGGTGGGTTTCTATCCCAAAAGCTGACGCTGGCCGAGAACGGGATTGCGGTCGAAAGCGACTGTGATCTGGAGGTGGCCTCCGACAATAAACAGGAGAATGTGATTATTTCCGTCAGCATTGGCGATGTGGATGCAGGGTTTATCCGGGAGTCCGCTCTGCATAGCGCCGACCAGTATATCCAACCCGGAACCGTCAAAGTGGTGGCCCCCTCTGCCTGGCTTCCGAACTGGGCCTTGTCGGTCAACCGCAATCTTCCGGCGGCCAGGAAGGATGCCATTCGAACGGCGATGATCGGATTGGAAAAAGACGCCCCCGTTCTCAAAGCGATGGGGGTCACTGGATTCCGGCCGGCGACGGATGACCAATACGATATTGTCCGGCAGGTTGCCGGGCCATGATCATGGCCCGAAACGAACAATGCCCTTATCCCCCTTTCCGGAGGGCGGTCTGAGGTGTGAGACGCCGGGGGAGCCGTCGTGCGGGATGCGTTTAGCCGTTGTCAGGCTTGCGATGGACCCGACAGAGGGCTCTCCCTATCTTTCCTTTTCCGGCACAGATATGTAATCCTTCTGCTGCTGCCGTTTCCTGTCCCCGTGTGCAAACCGATTGACGCTATAGATCCATTCCCCTATAGTCAGCAGCTTTGGTAGCTATTAAATTGGAGGAGGCTGCGGCGGCGCAAGCGATCATGACCGAAAACTCGAAAACCAACATGCGGGTCATTTTCGCTTTGACCCTGGTCCACTTTACGGGCGATTTCTACAGTGCTTTCACTACGCCGCTGTTTCCGCTGTTCGTGGAGAAACTGGGGTTGTCCCTCACCCAGGTGGGGCTGATTGCCGGGATCAACCGGTTTCTGGCGTTTATTGTCCAGCCGTCGGTCGGTTATCTGGCCGACCGCTACCCGACCCGGGCCTTTACCATGGTGGGGCTTCTTCTCCCGGTTGTTTTCATCCCATTGTCCGGCATTGCACAGGGATTCTGGACCCTCCTGGCCGTCATTGCCATCGGGTCCATTGGCTCGTCCATGTTCCACCCGGCCGTGACCGGCATGGTGCCGCTTTATGCCGGCAACAAGGCCGGCTTGTCCATGTCCATTTTCAATACCGGTGGAACCCTGGCCTTTGGGGTGGGGCCATTGTTCATCACCTGGTATGCGGCGCAGTACGGGCTGGCGGCGTTACCCGCCACGATGGTGCTCGGGTTGCTGGTGGCCGTCTATCTCTACCTCACGCTGCCATCGCCGCCCAATGAAGGCCTGGGAAAAAACGGTTTCCTGGAGGCCATCAGAGAAAGTCTCGGGGACGCTTGGCGGCCCATTGCCCTCATATGGCTGGTTATGGTGCTGCGGGCGGTGGTGGGGCAGTCCTTCATGACCTTCATGCCGGTGCTGTTCGTGCAGGAAGGATTTTCCCTGGTATCGGCCGGCACGCTCTTTTCGCTTTTTACGGTCGCGGGTACGGTCAGCGGCTTGGCGGCTGGTGCCATTTCGGACCGTATCGGTTTCAAGCCGGTTTTCTACCTGACCCACGGGTTAATGACCCCGGTTCTGCTTCTCTTCCTGCACCTTTCCGGTGCGTGGGTTTATGCCGGGGCCGCCCTGGCCGGCGGCATCGTTCTGGCAACACTGCCCCTCGGGGTGGTCATGGCGCAGTCCCTGGCACCCCGTGGTCGGTCCATGGTGGGCAGCCTGATGATGGGGTTTGCCTTTGGCCTGGGCGGACTTGTGGCCCCCCTGGTGGGTAAGCTGGCCGATGTCTATTCGGTGCGCACCGTACTGACCTGGATTTCATTTATCCCCGTAATCACGCTGTTCCTGATTGCCCGCTTTCCGGCTACCAAACACTGAACCACTTGAAATCAAAGTAAATAGGTGTATAAGTGAAAGACATGCCCTTCGAAAGGCGCTTTCAACACGCCTCCGCCTGTGATGACAGTTGCGGAGAAATTCCGGCGGAGTTGTCTTTTTTGCAACCAAGACATGGCCTGACAGGAGAATCGCCGTGGTGCCCTGCATATTCGGTCGAATCGATTGGCGCCTGCTGATCATGCTTGCCATGCTGACGGTGCTCGGGTGTCCAAAGACCAAACCACCCGCACCGGTGCTGGTCGGTCCCGCTCCGGAAGTTGTCGAAGCCCTGGAGGCTGACAACCGGCGGTTGCAGCAGGAGCTGGCGCAGCGAGACGACATTCTCAAGGAAAAGGATGCTTTGATTGGTCGCTTGCAGCTTCAGATTTTGGAGCGTGATGCGCGTTATCAAGCCCTTGCCGATCAGATGACGACCCAGCAGAGCATGCTGGACGAGGCGGTCGTGGAAGTCGTGCGCACCAAAGCCAAACTCCGCAGCATCGAAAGCCGGGCCGAGGCGGCTTCCACCATTGCGGAGGCGGAGATTTCTCTCAAAGGGCTCAAAGAGAGCATTGCCGCCGGCGAAGGCGAACCCGGCGAAGACTACCGGAAAGCAGAAGCCATGCTGCGCATGAGCACGAATGAATTCAAAAAGGAGAATTACGGCGGTGCGCTCTATCTGGCCGGGCAGGCCAAGAGTCATATCCGGACCATTCAGGGCCATCTCTCCTGGCATGGCGACTATGCCCTGGCGCCTGGTGAAGTCTTGTTCGCTCAGCCATTGCCCCTTAAGGTCATCAAACGGAGCAATCTGCGCAAGGGACCCGGGACCCATTTCCCCATTATACGCACTTTCGCGTCAGGAGCCCTGATTGTCGGGTATTCCTTTAAAGAAGACTGGATCCGAATTCAAACCGAAGACGGTGAACAGGGGTGGATATTCCAAGCCCTGGTGGGTGGACGGTAGCATCATTTCAGACACTTTGGTCAATGGGAGGTTTTGCGTTTTTCCATTGAGACCACGCGAACCGGGCCCTTTGTGGGGTGCGGGGCGACGTGTCCGGTGGCCGTAACGACCCGGTTGCGGCCGGTTGTCTTGGCGGCATACAACGCCTGGTCGGCCTGCTGGAACAACGTTTCCGGGCTTTCACCGTGTTCCGCAAACATGGCCATGCCGATACTGACGGTGATCCGGTCGCCTTTGGGATTGATGCGTTCCCGGGCCACGCGTTGACGAATACGTTCGGCGACTTCCCGCCCGCCGGCCTTCCCGACCTCGGGCAGCATGATAATAAACTCTTCGCCTCCATACCGGGCCACGTAATCACAGCTGCGGACCGTTTCAAGAAAAATTTCCCCCAGCCGTAAAAGAACTTCGTCACCCTTTTGATGGCCATATGTATCGTTGACCAATTTGAAATGATCGATATCGACCACCAAAAGCGCAAAGGTGTGGTCATTGCGTTTGGAACGGGTAATTTCAGCCGTCAGGGTTTCCATGAGGTGTTTGCGGTTGTAGAGGCCGGTCAATTCGTCGGTGATGGACAACTGATGCAATTCCCGGTTCTTCTCCTGCAACTCGGCATTGACGCTGTCCAACTCCTCCCGGCTGCGTCGCAGACGCCCCACCATGTGATTGAAGACCTGGGTGAGATAGCCGACCTCGGATTGTGTGTTGACCGGTAGATCCACGTCAAGATTTCCGGCCGCAACTTGATCGGCTCCCCGTGTCAGGCGACGCAAGGGGCGCACGATGGTCAACCCCAGCAGATAAGCGCACAGACCGATGCCCACCAGCAGCCCGCCGACCAGCAGCAGGGTCATGCGTTGTAGTTTGGCGATTTGCGTAAACGCCTTGATCTTGTCCATTTCGGCGACAACAGCCCATTCCAGAGAAGGAATGATTCTGAGTGTTCCGATCACCGTGGCGCCATTGTAGTTCTCATAGGTGACGGGATGGCCCTTATGGTCGTATAGTTTGGTCACTTTGGTGTGACCCAGGTAGATATCACGGCCGGCGGAGGTGAAAAGGTGCGAGCTTGCCAGAATTTTGCCCTGGTCGTTGACCAAGTAGGTTTCGCGGGTTTCCGTCTGGGTGTAGTCGGACAGCACCCGGTCGATGGCGTTGAGCAGCAGTTTGGCGCACAGCACTCCGGTAATTTTCCCATCCAGGGTGCGAATGGGGTCGGCAATAAGGACCACCCGGGTTTTGATATTTTTGTCAAAGAATACCTCGCTGATCACGGATTGGCCGTTGCCGATGCGCTCCCGCCAGCCGGCCGGCAGGGTGGGGGTTTCCCGTGCCGCCGCACTGGTGGCCACGGTATGGCCGTCGAGATCGATGATCATCAGTTCGCCGTAGTCTGAAAATTTAGCCCGCACCGACTGGAGATATTCTTGTATGAGACTCATGGCCACCAGGTTTTCGACAGTGGTACCCTCCGAGCGAAGGATTTTGACCAGATTTTCCGAAACAATATAGGAACTGGCAAAGACCCGGACGTCGTAGAGTTTTTCTTTGACGAGAAGTTCGATTTCGCGGGCCACCTGGGATGCCGAGTCGCGAAGCTCCTGGGAAATTTTTTCGTTGAGAAAGCGGGTGTTTTGAAGATAGGACAAACTGCCCAGTGTGATGGCCGGGATGATGGTGGCGGCCAGGGCAAATACGATGATGCGAAATTTGAGGCTGGCCAGCCTTGGCGGCTTGCGATAGGTCGGGTGTGCATTTTGGCCGGATGTCGCGGGGCGTTCGGATATCATGCCTGCATCTCTCCCGGGTTGATGCGGCGGTAGCGTCACTTTTGTACGGTCGGCATGGGCCTCTGAAGGGCCGTGCCGGTTGCCATGTTCATACCAAAAAACTATAGCAAATATCTGAAACAATTGTCAATCTGTTGTCCGGAGGACGAAGGCCAGGTTGTTGCTATCGGTTGACAATTACCCCGGTGCGTGGTTTGACCGAGGGGCCTTCCCGGATGGCGCAGGCTCCTTCGGCCTTCCGGCATGACGACTCATTTTTAAGAAAGAGAGTTCCTGGCATGGAATTGTTGGTCCTGTTTTTTCTTCTGTCGATAGGGTTCTCATTCCTGTGTTCCATATGGGAGGCGGTTTTGTTGAGCATTCCCCCTTCCTTTGTGGCTGCCCGTGTCAAGGAGGGGCGCCCGCTGGGGAAGAATCTGGAGCGGTTCAAGGAAGACATCGACCGGCCGCTGGCGGCGATTTTAACCCTCAACACGATTGCCCATACCGTTGGCGCTATCGGGGTGGGCGCGCAGGCGGCCCACTTGTTCAGCGACAGCCGGTTGTGGGGGCTGAATGTCGCCGCGGTGGTGGTGCCGACGCTGATGACCCTGGCGATCCTCATCCTCTCGGAGATCATCCCCAAAACCCTGGGCGCCAACTATTGGCGCCTGCTGGTGGGGTTTACAGTGCGTGCGGTGAATCTGATCATTTTGTTACTGTATCCGCTGGTGGTGCTCAGTCAGGGGATTACCCGGATGCTGAAAAGCGACAAGGAACGGAGTGTGCTGAGCCGTTCGGAATTTTCGGCCATGGCCGAGACCATTGCGGAGCAGGGTGTCCTGCAGAAGCATGAGTTCGGGTTTATCAAGAACCTGCTGCGCTTCGAGTCGGTGCGCGCCCAGGACGTGATGACACCCCGTACCGTCATGGTGGCGGGTGATGAGAACCAGAGCATTGCTGACTTCAATGCGCAGCATCCCTCCCTGCGTGTTTCCCGGATACCGGTTTTCGATGCGACCATCGACCACATCACCGGGTTTGTCATCCGGTCGGAATTTCTGGCCCGTCTGGTGGCCGGGGATGGTGACATGCTGCTGCGGGACCTCAAACGCCCGATTGTCGTGGTAAAGGAAGACGACCTGCTGCCCGATATTTTCAACATGCTCATGGAGAAGCGGGCTCATATCGCCCTGGTGGTGAGCGAATACGGCGGCACTTCCGGTGTCCTGACCATGGAAGACGTGGTAGAAACCCTTTTGGGGCTGGAGATTGTCGATGAGTTCGACCGCACCGCCGATATGCAGCGCCTGGCCCGGAAGAACTGGGAGGCACGGGCCAAGGCCCTCGGGCTGATTGAAACCAAATAAGCCGGCTGCCGCCGATGGAGCCTTGTCTGCGGGGTCGGAATCCGAGCACGCCCCGGTTGTCGCCCTGGCGGCGATCAGGTTGCAAACCGGATACCCCCTGTTTGGTCGGCATTTTTTTTCTCCCCGCTTGAATGAAGGAAAGCGCATTTTCAATTATGGACGATACGCAAAAAACTATCTTGGCCCGTCACATCCGGGAGACGATTGCGGCGCTCAAAGAAGACATCGAAGCCTATCGGGAACTTACCAAGCCCATTGCCCCGGATGCGGCCATCGGGCGCTTGACCCGTATGGAGGCCATTGGCAGCAAGAGCATCAACGAGGCGGCCCTGCGCAAAGCCGAGGGCAAACTTACCCGGTTGGAAAGGGCGCTGCGCGCCATGGACGATCCGGATTTCGGGCTATGCCGGGAGTGCGAAGAACCGATTCCCTTCGCCCGCCTGATGGCCATGCCGGAAAGCGATCTTTGCATCCGGTGTGCTGAAGAACTATCGCCTTGAGACCGGCCCCGGGCCGCTTTGAGCCCTCTAAGAACGACTCCGCTCCATTTGATATTGGCTATCCTATCCCGGATATTTCACGAAACTAAAATGGCATAAAAATTTTAGTGAAATGTTCGGGCTGAACGCTTTGTGCCCCCCATGCGAATTACGAACGACGATCGGCTGTCGTTTGCTTGAATTCCTCCCCTCCGATGCCCATTTATTACATGGACCGAATGCGTCCTGATCGACCGGTTGACCTGAGGCCTCCCGTTTGGCGACGTAAAATTTTCTCTCAACGCGCATAAGGAGACTGCACCATGACGGATTCCATATCTATCGAGGAACTTACAACGTTGTTGGCTGAAAATCGCAAGACCGTGCTTCTCGATGTCCGACGCAAAAACGATTTTGAACAATCGCCGCGAATGATCCCCTGTGCCGACTGGCGCGATCCGGAAAATATTGAAACATGGATGGACGCCGTACCAAAGGACCAGGACGTGGTTGTCTATTGCGTCAAGGGTGGCATGGTAAGCCAGTCCGTGGCGGAAAAACTTGCGGCGCGTTCCTGCCGAGCGAAATTCCTGGAGGGCGGTATTCTGGCGTGGCAGGCAAGCGGGAAAGATGTGGCGTGAAGCGCACCGGCCATGTAGTGACAATACATGGGCTTTCCCTTCAAGGATTCTCAATGGGGTGGGCATGACTTGACAAGAGTGTTGATAAATTATAATTGGTTGGTTGACCAAACAAAAAAAGGAATCGTTCATGGGGCGTAAAAGCAATGCCGACCAGCGCCGTCGCGAAATCGTTCAGGCGCTCTACGACTGTCTGGCCGAACAGGGTCACGAAAAGGTGACCATCAAGACCATCGCGGCCCGGGCCGGTTTGCCGCCCGGCGTGATCCACTATTATTTCAAAAGCAAGGATGCCATTATCGCCGACCTGGCCCGAATGCTCGTGGAACGCTACAGCCAGGGGATCCAGGATCACTTGGCCGCAGCGCGCACCGATCAGGAGGAAATAGCCATCGCCTTGGACTATATCGTCGACAAGCTGATTTATGACGACCCCCTGAACCGCGTTTTTTTCAACCTGATCCAGATGACCTACGAGCGAAAAACACTTCACGGCGTAATGACCGCCACATTTCGCACCTACCGGCAGCGGATGGCGGATGTCCTGGCCGCGGCCGGTATGGGGGCGGCAAGCCGGCCCCTTGGTGCGAGCCTGGTGGCCATGGCCGAAGGGTTTTCCCTTCAACGGATGGTTGAGCCGGAGGTGTTTACCAGGAAGGAGGTCAAAGACGCTCTCAAGAGGGCCATTGGCCCTGTCTCAGCATCATGAAACAATCAGCGGGCATTGCGCCACCGGGTCCGGGGTTGATGGGTTTGGGCTGATGACGGTCGTGCCGCTGAAAATGGCAATCATCAAATAAGGGAGGGCCTTGTCGATGCAAAATGAAACCTTCAGGGAAAAAAGCTATTGGTTGACCACCCGGGACTATTCGCCGGGAAACCCCTTGTCCGAAGACATGACGGTCGATGTGGCCATTGTCGGCGGCGGTTTCACCGGTTTATCGACGGCCTACCACCTTAAAAAGGCGGAGCCCAACCTGCGGGTGGCGATTCTGGAAAGTGAGGTGATCGGCTTTGGCGCCAGCGGGCGTAACGGGGGGTTCAACATGACGCTCTTCGGGTTGACCCTGGGCATCACGGCCCTGCGTTTCGGACGCCAGAAGGCCCGGGAGGCCCATCGCTATATGGAGAAGGCCGTGGATCTGCTTCGGGACCTGGTGGCGGAACTGAGGTTGGATTGCGACTACGAACATCCGGGCTTTTTGCGGGTGGCCACTTCGGAAAAATACAAGGTCAGGATCCAGGAGGAAATCGAACTGGCCCATCAACTCGGTCTTGAAGGCATCACGTGGCTGGATAAAGGCCAACTGGAAAAGGAGATCCGCAGCCCCATGTACCTCGGTGCCTGGTGGGAGCCCCGCTGCGGGATTCTGAACCCGGCCAAACTGGCCTGGAGTTGGAAGGACGTTCTGGTTCCCATGGGGGTCGATATCTATGAAAACAGCCCGGTGGCTGAAATCTCCCGTCAATCGGGAAAAATCATGCTGGCAACACCCGGTGGCCGGGTGCGGGCTGACAAAGTGGTCATGGCCACCAATGCCTGGTCCCATTTTTTCCCCAATTTGCGTCGCAAACAGATCCCGGTCTGGACACACATTGTGCTGACCGAGCCGCTTACCGCCAAGCAGTTCGACGCCATCGGCTGGCAGAACCGCCAGGGCATCGAGGATGCCCGCAACCTGGTCCATTATTACCGCCTGACGGCCGACAACCGGCTGCTCATGGGGGGGCGGGACGTGTCCCTTTCTTCCGGTTACGACATGGATCGGGATTTAAACCCGCCCACCTTCGAAGGGCTGAGAACCGATGTGCGGCAGTTGTTTCCGGCCCTTAACGATATCCGCTTCACCCACGAATGGGGCGGACCGGTATCCGTGCCGGTGGACATGGCGCCGGCCATGGGAACCCTGGGGGACAAGAATGTGGTCTACAGTCTGGGCTGCGTGGGACACGGGGTCAGCCTCACCCATCTCAACGGTCAAACCCTTTGCGACATGGTGCTCGAGCGCAGAACGGAGCTGACGGATGTCTTCTTCGTCAACCGCCGGACCATCCCCTGGCCGCCGGGGGTCCTGCGCAATGTGGCCATCAAGGTCATCAAGGGTTACATGGACTGGGAGGACCGGCGCTTCGATGCTCCGGTCCCCACCCATTGATATGGTTTTCAAGTATATCGACAGGGCGGTGCGGTAATGCCTGGTATAGGGAAAAAGCCGGTCATCACCGCCAAGAAGTAGGAAAAAGCCATCGCGCATTCCCCCTGCACTCAGATGATTCTTTTTCCTGGAATGAACGTGTGCCGGGTCTATCAGTGAGGTGGGCGGTGGACATTGACCTTCGCGAATTCCTCGCAGCCATTGCTTGAAAGGAAGGTGCCGTGATTATCGACGCCCATTGCCACCTGGGTGATATTCTCTACCCCGAGGGAGGTAAACTGATCGGGAAAAGAGGGGCCCGCAAGGCGGGCGGACTGGACCTGATCAGCATTTCCGAGGCCAGTCTGCACAATGGCGTGGGGGGGATGACCGCGCTGGTGCACAAAATGCTGGCCAACCTGGTGACCCGGGCGGAGCGCAAGCGCAATGCCGCCGCGACTTACGAGAACATGCGCGCTTCGATGGACGCGAATGGTGTCTCCTATGCCGCTTGCATGCCGATACCCCCTTACGTAACTTTTGACGACCTGGCGCGGACTGCGCAGATTGATGAATCGATCTTGCCTTTCACGGGGGTGGATTTTGGCAGCGCCAACGATGTGGACGTTTTGCTGCAGCGCGATGTGACCCGTGGCGCCAGGGGGCTCAAGCTGCACCCCATCATTCAGCAAATGCCCCTGGACGGTCCGGAGGTGATGGGTGTTGTCGAGGCCTTCGCTCCATATGATCTTCCCGTCCTGTTTCACTGCGGCATGTCGTCCTACTACCTTGGGTCGGAGAAAACGCATCGTCAGAAGCCCGAACTGGGCCGCATTGAGGACGTCAGGCGTCTGGCCGCTGCCTTCCCAGAAGTTGCCTTTATTGCCGGTCATGCCGGTCTGTTCGAGGTGCAGAAGACCATGGATTTTTTAGGACCCTTGAAAAATGTGGCCGTGGACATTTCATTCCAGTCGCCAGCCACGATCCGAAAGTTGCTGCAAGTCTTCGGTCCCGAGCGTGTCCTGTATGCATCGGATTGGCCCTACGGAAATCACCGGCCTGCCATCAAGGCGGTTCGAAAGGCCTGTCGCGGTGATGATCACATGACCCGTATGCTGCTGGCTGACAATGCTGCTCGACTGCTGAATATTCACGATTCTCTGCCCATGGCAACCGGGCGCAAGCGAGCACCTTCGGCTCCAAAGAGCAAAAGCGGCGGGAGCCTCTAACCCTAATATTTCATGAAATGTTCGGGTTAGAAGAAAGACCGCTGGCGGTGGACATGATCGCCGATGGCGCGCATGCGTGCCTGTTCGTCATCATCCATTGGTGGGCTGTCCAGGGTCTTTAGGGCGGCGTCCATCTGGGCCATATCCTGCGGGCCGCAGAGACAGGCATGGATGCCCGGTTGGGACAGGACGAAGCGGTAGCAATCCGTGCTGGAGGGCGGCTTTTCGCCCGGCGGCATTTTTTTGGGGTTCAGCAGGTGCCCCCAGCGTGTCGCCGTGTAGGAAACGACTCCGGCATCGCCGAGATGGGGAAAGGCCTCGGTGGCCGCCCCCCGGTGGGCGGCATTGTAGCGGATGTGAAACAGATCGAAGGCTCCCGTTTTGGCCATTTGAGGAAAAAGCGGCCGTTGGTGGCCACTCATACCGATACAACGGACCATGCCCCGTGACTTCATATCGAGTGCCCGGTCGATCAGCCGACGCGCGGGCGCCTTATTGTGCCAGCCCAGCAGGAAAACATCGGCATGGTCGATCGAGAGGTTTTTCAGGGCCCGGGCAAGGGAAATCTCCATCAGGGCGGCCGAGCGGGCATAGCTCTGGACGGCCACCACCAGGTTGTCCCGCTGCCCGCGACCGCAGATGCTGCGGATCGCTTCCCGCATACCAGATTTGCGCGACGTCCAGTAGAAATAGTTGCAGCCGCGCTCGAAAGCTTTTTCAAAGGCGGCCGCCGGGGCGCCGTAGCCGGCACCGAGACCCAGCCGACCGACGGAAAGGCCGGTGCGGCCCAGTGTGACCGTTTCGGAAAACGTCATAATTTTTTCCACCTGATTTTAATATTTACTTCAAAATTGAGCCAGATAACGGTAAGAATTCGTTCCGTTGGCATTACAATACCGAAAATTCCATCCAGCCCCCCAGAGGAAGCTATGGTTCAGGAAATAGCGCAGGATTTGTACCGAATCAAGGTGCCGCTGCCCGAAACCCCGTTGAAGTATCTCAATGCCTATGCCGTGCGTTCATCGGAACGAAGCCTGGTGATCGACACGGGCTTGAATCACGACACCTGCTTCGAGGCCCTTACGGGCGGGCTCAAGGAAATCGGGATCGATCCGATCCGGGCCGACTATTTCATCACCCATTTGCATTCGGATCATTTCGGGCTGATCACCCGGCTGGCCGGGGTCGACACGCGGGTCTTCTTCAACCGGCCGGATGCCGAAATCATCGAAAACTGGCAGGGGTTCGGCCCCATGCTGGCCTATGTTGAAAAACACGGGTTCCCGGTCGAGCGGTTGAAGGCGGTTCTGAAGGCCCATCCCGGCAGCAAATTCGGCACGGACTGGGTGCCGCCCCTGCAGATGCTGGGGGAAGGGGATGAGATCCGGTGCGGGCACTACACCTTCCAGTGCATCGAGACCCCGGGCCACACCCTGGGGCATACCTGCCTCTATGAACCCGCCCGTCAACTGTTCATTGCCGGGGATCACATCCTGGCCGGCATCACCCCGAACATCCAGTGCCTGGCGGAAGGGCGCAATCCCCTGAAGCAATATCTCGCGAGCCTGGAAAAAATTCGTCCCTATGACGTCGATCTCGTGCTGCCCGGGCACCGGCGGCTTTTTTCCGGATTCAGGGAGCGCATCCAGGAGTTGCTCAGCCACCATCACGAGCGCCTGGACGAGGTGCTGGCGATACTCGAAGACGGCCCGCAGACGGGTTACGATGTGGCCGCACGCATGTCCTGGGATATCGTTGCCTCCGATTGGGACCATTTCCCGGTGGCCCAGCAATGGTTCGCCACCGGTGAAGCCCTGGCTCACCTTCGTTATCTCGAAGAAGCGGGCCGGATCCAACGCCAGAACCACCAGGACGTCGTCCGTTTCTACCGCGACAACTGATTCAACTTCACGTCATCGTCGCGATTGCCCCTAAGATTATTTGATTTAAAACTTGACTTTTTAAAGGTAACAGCGTTACGGTAATAGCGTTACTTTAAAAAGGGATGTAGGTCATGCCAAAACCCCAACGCAGCCCCCAGGAAATCGAGGCGGTTCGCGATGACATCCTGCACCATGCCCTGGATATAATCGCCACGGACGGGTTCCAGACCTTCAGCATGCGCAAACTGGCCGCCCGCCTGGGGATTGCCGCCAAGACCATCTACAACTACTACTGCAACCAGGACGAGCTGTACCTCTGCATCCTGATCAAGGGATTTGAACAGCTGCATGGCGTTTTTACTAGGGCAGTTCGAACCTCTTCCGACCCCATGATCCAACTGGAAGCCGCCATCGAGGCCTATGTGGATTTCGGTCTCGATAATGCCAATATCTACAACCTGATGTTCACCTGGCACGTGCCCAAATACAACGACTACGTCGGCACTCCCATGGAAAAAGCGGCTTATCGCGAACTGGAAGTCGCCCTTCGATGTGCCGACCTGTTCCTGGATGTCCTTGCGGCCTGCCTGGGAAAAGAACGGGAAGAAACCGAAGACGATTTGCGTTTTGAAATGATCGCCGTCTGGTCGCAGATGCATGGCTATGTCGCCGGGGTCAACAATAGCCTGCTGGACTATATGCACGCGAAACCGCTGGACCTGAAGCGCCGTCTCGTGGAACGGCTGATCGCAAATGCGCGGCAGGCCCTTGCGGTCCTATGAGGAACAGGCGGCAGATGACCGGTGGTTTTAAGGATTCGGCAATACCATTTAAGTAGTGTTCTTCCCGAGATGCCAGTGGTGGATGGACACCAACCAAAAAGGGTTTCGCTATGACGGCACCCCCTCCCCATGGCGGGCGGAATGCTTCGGAAGAAGCTGCCCCCCTGATTCTGGATGTCAAAGGCAATTCGCTGGATGACGGGCCGGGGATTCGTTCGGTGGTGTTTTTCAAGGGTTGCCCGCTGACCTGCGTCTGGTGCCACAATCCCGAGAGTAAAAAAGCGGCCGCGGAACTGGCATACGATGCGGGCGCCTGCACGGGATGTGAAACCTGCCTGACGGCGTGCGAGAAAGGGGCCCTTGACCGCAATCTTCCGGGATATGTCGACCGACAAGCCTGCGACCGGTGTTTTGCCTGCGCGGCGGTTTGCCCTTCGGGCGCCCTGGAGCGGGTGGGGCGGGAAAGGTCGGTCGATGAGATTACGGCGAGCATCCTCAAAGACAAACCGTTTTTCGACACCTCCGGCGGTGGGGTGACCTTCTCGGGGGGCGAGCCGACCCTGTTTCCGTCTTTTCTTGGGCGCCTGGCCGAATCGATTAAAAGGGCCGAGGTACATACCCTGCTCGAAACCTGCGGGTTTTTCGACGCGAATCGGCTTACGGAACTGGTTCTGCCCCACCTGGATACCATTTACTTCGATCTGAAATTGTTCGACCGGGATGCCCACCGGCGTTTTTGTGGCGCGTCCAACGACACCATTTTGAATAATTTTCGATTTCTGGCCGACATGGCGCACCGGGGCGATATCGAGCTTTTGCCCCGAATCCCTCTGATTCCCGAGATTACGGCCACCGAAGCCAACATAGCGGCCTGGGCGGAATTCCTGCAAAGCAATCGTGTTACCCAGGTTAAACTTCTGGCCTACAACCCGTTGTGGCCGGAGAAGGTCACTAAAATCGGTGCCAACAATACCGATGCAGACCGGGCCGCCCTGCAGTGCTGGATGCTTCAGGAGGTCGTAACCCAGATGGAAGCGCTTTGCCGTCGCGCGGGGATTGAGCCCCTTTAACCCTATTGGAAACGGGAGGTTCCCATGAAAGCAGCTGTCACCGGTGCCACGGGATTCATCGGGGCCGTGCTTTGCCGGAAACCCCACGGGCGCGGGGGGAAATCCATGTCCTGGTATTGCCGGACGAAGATTACGGTCACATTGCTTCCCAAATAAGCGAAACCGGCACCGGCATGGCGCGCATTGCCCGCCATGTCGCGAACACGATTCTGCCGGAACTGGCCGGAAAGGCATCCATATGACATACGATCTTAAGGGGAAATCCGTCGTCTTGACCGGTGGCAGCCGTGGGATCGGGCGCAGCACAGCCTTGGCACTGGCCCGCGAAGGCGCCCGCCTGGTCGTGATGGCGCGCAACGAAGGGGGACTGGCGGAGACCGTAAGCGCTGTGGAGCGCGAGGGGGGGCAGGCCGCACCGATGACCTGCGATATCACCAACGATGCGTCCGTTGACAGTGCCGTCGATCGGGCGGCGCAGGCCTTGGGCGGCATCGACGTTTTTCTCAACATCGCCGGCATTACCCTGCAGAAACCCCTGCTGGAGGCGGAACCGGAAGACTTTCACCGACTGCTGGACACGAACCTGCTGGGGACCGTGCGCTGCACTCGATACGCCATGCCCTACCTCAGAGAGCGCCGCGGGGTGGTCGTTAACGTGGCCAGCATCATCGTCAACAATCCCTTTCCGCACATGGGCGTTTATGCCTGTTCCAAATGGGCTCTGGCAGCCTACAGCCACACCCTGCGTCAGGAAATCAACGGCACCGGCGTTCGCGTGCTGACCGTCTACCCCACTGTCGTGCGCACCGGCATGCTGGCAGAAGAACCCGTGCTGGCCCGCACGCCGTCCCAACATCCGGATGCCTGCGCCCGGGCCATTGTGAAAGCGATTAAAAAGGGGAAGCAGGAGGCCGGCACGGCCTGGCTGCCGAAGATCTCCGGAGCACTGTTCAAACTGCACCCGCCATGGGGCGACCGGATCAACCGGTTGTTCTTACCCCGCGGCTATAAATGATAGCTCTAAGATAAAGGGGAGGTATTGCCATGTTGTTTTTTCAAACGGCACCCACGGGCGAGGCGTCTTCGGGTCGGACGCACGGCAAGTCTGCCATCCAATGGGTGGTCAAACTGTTGCTGCGGCTCATGGCGGCCAGCTTCAATTACCGGCCGACCCTCCGCAAAAATTTGCAAAGCGATCAGGGCTGGATCAATTTTACGGCAGGGATTCGTACCCGCTCACGATCGGTGGAGACGGCCATTCAATTCGATCAGGGGTGCGTATCGGTGTTGAACACGATCCCGACCGATGCGGAAATCGCGTTAGTGTTCAAATCGGATGCGGTCGTGCGCAAATTCCTGACGGCCACGCCCACCGAGCAGGTCCACATGATTCTGCAAAATGATTTCTACACGGTCGGTAACGCCTCGTACCTGAACCTGTTCGTCTACTGCCTTTCGCTTCTTTTGAACAAAAAACAGATCCGGATGATGCGGAAAGAGCGCCGGCAGGATCGAAAAAGACTCGCTCAGGCCGCGCCGGAAGCAAAATCCCTTCTCTCCGATGAACTGCAGGCCCGCCGTGAAACCCGCCTGACCGGCGCCAGGGTTGATCCCGGGGTTCGTTTTTTGGAAGATCCCTATCTGTCCGCGTTCGGTCTTGAAGATTTTCCCCGCGTCGCCGCCTTCCTGGACGCGCATTTCGAAACCCGGGCGGAAGTCTGTCCGGAACTGCCGAAACTGGTGACGGATTGGCACAAAATCCATGGCTATGAAACGGATGCCGAGGGCCTGCCATGGCATCCAGTCCTGCGCAAAGCCCATTGCTACAAGCACACCATGGAAAACCGCCGCCCCATCATCCACACCAACGATCTGATTGCCGGAACCACCACCACCAAAGATATCGGGGTGGTGGTCTACCCGGAAGGCCATGGCACCATGATCTGGGGGGAACTGCTGACCGTCCCCCACCGATCCCTGAATCCCTATGATGTCGCTGCGGAAACCCGGCATTTGCTTCACCACGAGGTGTTCCCCTACTGGGCCAACCGCAATTTCAAGGAATGGGTCCGCCGTAAATACGATAACCCCCTGGGCCAGCAAATCGACGAACGCTGGGCCGTTTACTTCAATTGGAAGTCGGTCACCATATCCCACACCATTCCGGACTTCCCGAAGATATTGCGGCTTGGTGCCAAGGGGATTATCGCGGAGATCGAGGCTGAACTGGCGGCCGATGCCGATGATCCAGACAAGACCGCCACCCGTCGGGCCATGATCCTGTGTCTGGAGGGGTTGATGGCCTATACCGCCAACCTGGCCCGCCAGGCGGCGAAGGAAGCTGCCGAGACCGCCGAGCTCCAGCGGCAGGCCGAACTCGAAAACCTGGCCCGGATCTGTACGCGGGCCGTTGCCCACCCGGCCGGCAATCTCGACGAAGCGGTCAACACCATCTGGATCACCTGGGTCGCACTCCATATGGAGAGTACCAATGCCGGATTGTCTCTGGGGCGCCTGGACCAGTGGCTGCAACCCTATTTCGAGGCGGATATGGCACAATTGGATCGACCGGAGGACCGGGATGCCTATCTGAAACAAGCCATTGAGCTCATCGGCTGTTTCATGATGCGCTGCACCGACCATCTGCCCCTGACACCGGATTTTGCCAACTACTACTTCGGCGGAAGCTCCTCTGATCAGGCCATCACCCTGGGCGGGGTTACCCCAGAGGGCGAAGATGCGGTTAATGACATGACCTATATTTTCCTCAAGGTGACCGAAATGTTGAGTCTGCGGGACCCAAACGTCAATGCTCGCTACCACCTGGGGAAGAACAGCGATACCTACCTCAAACGACTGTGCGAAGTGAACCTGATCACGGCGGCCACGCCTTCCATGCACAACGACGAAGCCATCTGGGCGTCGCTGGCCGAGTTCGACTATGCTCCGGAAGCCCTGCGCGACTGGTCGGCCACTGGCTGTGTCGAACCGACCCTGTCGGGCAAGCACATGGGTCACACCAACTTCCAGATGATTAGCCTGGTGGCGGCCCTGGAAATGGCCCTGAACGATGGACGGCACCCGTTGATGGATTGGAAGATCGGACCGGACACCGGGCGTGTAGAGGACGGCACCTTTCAAACCTTCGATCAGTTCTTCGATGCATTCGAAAAACAGATGGGGTTTCTCATCGAGCAGTCCATCGCCTATAACGAGATGCTGGCCGGGGCCCATCAGGAGATTCGCCCGACTCCGATGCTTTCCACTCTGATTGATGACTGCATCCGGGACGGTCAAGATGCCACCCGGGGCGGGGCCCGGTATAACAGCTCCGGGGCGGCCTGCATCGGTCTGGCGGATGTCACCGATTCACTTCTGGTGGTCAAGAAACTGGTATTCGAGGAAGGCAAGGTGTCTTTCGCCGATCTGAAGCAGGCTATCGATGCCAACTTTGAAAACGATCCCGCTTTGCACGCCATGATTACCCGCAAGATTCCTCTTTTCGGATCAGGCAGTGCCGAGGCAGTGGCCATGGCCAACCGGGTCACCCGCTTCGTGCATGACAGCTACGGCCGACAACCCCATTACCGCGGCGGTTGTTATACGGCTGGCTTTTGGTCCATGTCCAATCATGTGGCCTATGGCACTTTGAGCGGCGCCTTGCCGTCCGGACGTCTCAAAGGCAAGCCGTTTACGCCGGGGTTGACGCCCCAGCCAGCCGCGTCCAACAATTTGCTGGACAACTTAAGAGACGTGGCCGCTCTGGACCCAGGCAACATGAACAACAACATTGCCTTTAATGTAAAGGTGGTCCCGGGGGCCGGTGAATCCCGGGAACGGACTGTGGATACGATGTTTTCGTATGTCAAAACCTACTTCCAACTCGGGGGAATGCAAATGCAGATGAATGTCGTCACCTCGGCCATGTTGCGTGATGCCATGGCGCACCCGGAGAACTATCGCAACCTTTTGGTACGCATTTCCGGCTATAACGCCTATTTCGTGACCCTCAACCGGGATATGCAACTGGAGTTGATCGAGCGGGCGGAATATGGGCTTTAACTATGGGGTGGCGCGGATGCCGGCAGAACAGATAGGAGAAAACATCATGAAGAGCGGTATCGGAAGTGTTTTCGTATCAGGGGCGGTGACCGTCGCATCCATCTGGATGACGGCAATCCTGTTGGCTTTAGCCTTACCGGCAATGGCAGCCGCATCCTCCGGTAAAGACATTGTCGATCCGACGGCTCCCAAGCCCAACGTCATCATCATCTATTGTGACGATTTGGGTTACGGCGACCTGGGGTGTTACGGCAGCCGGGCCATTGCCACTCCGAATGTCGATCGGCTGGCCAGGGAAGGCGTTCGGATGACCGACTACTATGCCTGCAATGCCATCTGTGCACCCTCGCGGGCTGGTCTCCTGACGGGCCGCTACCCGTTTCGATCCGGGGTGATCGGTAATCTTTACCCCAAGGATGAACCGTTTACACGCAAAGCCGCCCGGGAGTATGTCGGCGGTTCCCTGCGGGGGCTCGGGGTGCTCGATTTGCGGGAAGGGGAGGTGGTGACCGGTATACCCGAGCGGGAGCTGCTTATGGGTGAAGCCCTGAAAACCGCCGGCTACCGCACCGCCATGGTGGGAAAATGGCATCTCGGGGACTACAGCATCGATCCGGCCTACAACCCGCGGCGCAACGGGTTCGACTTCTACCTTGGTGTGCCGCACAGCAACGATATGCTGCCCTGCCCCCTGTTCCGCAACGAGGAGATGCTCCAGGAGAATATCGGGACCGACCAGGCCAAACTGACCGGTCTGTATACCCGCGAAGCCGTGCGGTTTATCCAGGAGGCCAAGGGCAGCCCCTTTTTCCTTTACCTCGCCCATACCTTTCCGCACCAACCCCTGTATGCTTCGGCTGAGTTTGCCGGAAAATCCAAAGCGGGAAAATTCGGGGATGCCGTGGAGGAGATCGACTGGAGCCTCGGCCGCATCTTGGCGGCCCTGCGCGAAACGGGCGAAGAAGACAACACGCTGATCTTTTTTACCAGCGACAACGGCCCCTGGTTCGAGGGCAGCGCCGGCCCCTTTCGGGGGCGCAAGGGGCAGAGTTACGAAGGGGGCTTTCACGTTCCCATGATCGCCCACTGGCCTGCGGGGCTGCCCGCCGGGACGGAATGCCACGAACCCTGGATGAATATCGATCTCTATCCAACGGTTCTATCTCTGGCCGGCGTGCCGCTGCCGGAAGACCGCATCATCGACGGCCGCAATGTCATTGAGCTGCTGGCCGGACGGGAAATGAAATCACCGCACGAGGCTATTGTTTTTTGCCATTTCGACCAACTGGAAGGTATTCGGATCGGCCAATGGAAGTATTTTCGACGGCTCAACCGCTATGTGTGGCCGATTCCGCTGGATGCTGCCGCAGTCCCCGACAAATTGGGCCGCAGCCAACTTGGGAACCGCTGGCCGCTCCTCTATGACCTGGAACTGGACCCCGGTGAGAGCTATAATGTTATCGATACCTATCCGGCCGTGGCCGATAAGATGGAAAAGCGGCTGCAGCAGTGGGAGAAGGAGATAGCGGAAAATCCTGGCGGGTGGTTATAAATAAACCGGCCCGGAATCCCCGCGCGCTTGCCAAGGGGCGCAGAGACATCCGGGCCGGCGTACTTAACCGTTGGTTTCGCTCTAAGCGGCCATCGCCAGCCCCAGCGCTTCGGCGTTGATGATGCTCGGTGCGGCCTGGGGCGGTGCGTCTCCCAGAAAGGGCAGGATGTCCGGTTTGTTCCAGGCGGGATAGCCCATCAGCAGGCCCGCTACATTGGATGCCGCCAGGGTCGCCATGCCCTGGCGCGTCCAACTGGTGGCCGAAGCGATGTGCGGGACGATGATGACGTTGTCGAGTGCATCCAATCCGGCGGCCATCTCCGGTTCATTCTCGAACACATCCAGGCCCGCACGGAAGTCGGGATGGGTGCGGCAGTGGGCCACCAAATCGTCTTCCTTGATGACGGGACCGCGGCTGGTGTTCACCAGGATGGCGTTTTTTTTCATCATGCCGAGGCGTTCGGCGTTGATCATGTGGCGGGTGGTGTCATCCAATACGGTGTGGATGCTGACACAGTCCGCCTCCTGGAGCAGGGCCTCGATGGTATCCATCCGGCGGCAGGTCACCGGCGTCTGGCCGCGGGTGGTCCGCAATGCACTGTAGGCGGCCAGATCCTCTTCCAACTGCTGGTTCGGGTAGAGATCGTAGTAGATCACATCCATGTGGTGGCCCTGGGCCATCATGCGGGCATAGGTTGCGCCGATGCGTCCGGCGCCGACGATGCCCACGGTTTTGCCGATCAGCAGTTCCCCGAGAAAGAGGGTCGGCAGCCATCCCTTGTAGCGGCCGGCCCGCAGGTAGCGCTCGGCTTCACCGATCCGGCGTGCGGCGGCAAACGTCAGGGTTACCGCCATTTCGGCCGTGGTTTCCGTCAGCACACCCGGGGTGTTGCCCACCGGGATGCCGATCCGCGTGGCCGCATCCACATCCACGTTATTGAATCCGACGGCATAATTGCTGTATGCCGTGCCGCCGGCCTCGCGCAACGCGTTGAAGAGCGTCGCGCCCCAATCCTCGGTCAACTGGCCAATGGCGGCATGGCAGCATGTGCCGATGGCCGATTGAATGGGCTCGACCGTCAGCACATCCGGTGACGTGCAGATCTCCACCCGGCAGTCGGCCGCGGTGAGGATCTCCAGCCACCGTTCCCCGGGTAATTCCTTTGTGACCACCACCCGAAAACGTCCTTCCGGGTGATGGACGCGCCATTTGTAGGGTCCCATATCATCCTCCCCGGCCGATGCATCCGGTTTGGCATGTTGCCACCCACGCCCGGAGGCATCGGCCGCTCCAGGGGGGTATGGATGAGGAGGGAATCGCGATGGAAGAGACAATGCCGTCGGACGCATACGAGATTGCGGCGATTGGTCTGGCTGCGATATCCCAAGGGAGGAAAGGAGGATGCCTTCCAGGCGATCCCCTCCCCATACAGCTATCCCGAATATTTCATCGCGGTTTCAACTAACAAGTGCAACGTTTTAATTTTATGCAATAAATCAAACCTATAGGCGTTATCCGGGCTATTTCCTTTTGACCACCTTTTCGGCCGCGGCCGCGATATGCGGTGCCGAAAGGCCGTATTTGTCCAGCAGGTCCAGATAGGGGCCGGACTCGGCAAACGTGTCCTGGACGCCGATGCGCTGCATGGGCAGCGGCAGATTTTCCACCAGCAGTTCCGCCACGGCACTGCCCAGGCCGCCGAAGACAACATTGTTTTCGGCCGTCACGACGGCGCCGGTCTCCCGGGCAGCCGCCAGAATCGTTTCGGTATCCAGCGGTTTGAGGGTCGGGCAGTCAATGACCCGGGCGTCGATGCCTTTGGCCGCCAGACGTTCGGCGGCCACCAGGGCATGGGCCGTCAGATCCCGCATGGCGACGATGGTCACGTCCTGGCCGTCCCGTACGGTGACGGCTTTGCCGATTTCAAACGGATAGTCCGGGGTGAAGATCTTGGGCACCGGGTCCCGTGTAAAGCTGAGGTACACCGGCCCCTCGTAAGCGGCGACGGCATGGATGGCCATCGTGGTGGTATCCGGATCGGCCGGGGCGATGACGGTCGAATTGGCGACGGCGCGCATGATGGAGAGATCCTCCTGCCCCTGGTGGGTAACCCCGTCCGGACCCGGCGTGATGCCGCTGTGGCTGGCGGCGATTTTAACGTTCAGGGCCGGGTAGTGAATGGCATTGCGGACCATGTCCAGGGCGCGCATGCTGGCAAATACCGCATAGGTGCAGGCAAAGGGGATCAGGCCGGTGGTGGCCATCCCGGCTGCGGCGGCAAACATGTTTTGTTCGGCAATGCCGAAGTTAAAGGCCCGGTCCGGATATGCGGCCGCAAACTTGTTGGTGCCGATGGACTTGGACACGTCCGCATCCAGCACGACCACGTTCGGATTGCGGGCACCGATATCGATGACGGCCTTGGCAAAGCTGGCCCGGGTGGGGGCTTTGTCAGCCTTGGTGAACAGTTCGCCGGATGACAGCAGGGGGAGAATTTCCGGCCTTACATAATGGTAGGGGGACGCTTGATTAGGACTCACAGCTGCACCTCCTGATCTCTTCCAGGGCCTGGTCGGCTTCTTCCTTGCAGGGCGCCTTGCCGTGCCACTCACACACGTTTTCCATATAGGAAACGCCCTTACCCTTGACGGTCCGGGCCAGGATCAATGTCGGCCCGCCCTTTCGTTCCTTGGCATCTTCAAGCGCCGCAACGACGGCCGCCATGTCATGGCCGTCGATGTCGACCACGTGCCAGCCGAAGGCCCGCCATTTGTCGGCCACCGGTTCGATGGGCATGAGTTCGTCCACGTGCCAGTCGTTCTGGAGGTTGTTGCGGTCGAGAATAGCGGTGATGTTGTCCAACTTCCACTTGGCCGCCGACATGGCGGCTTCCCAGATGGACCCCTCCTGGGATTCGCCGTCGCCGATGATCACCCAGACGTGATAATCCTTTTTCTGGAGCCGGCCCGCCAGGGCCATGCCGATCCCCACGGAAAGCCCCTGGCCCAGGGAACCGGCCGTCATATCGATGCCGGGGACCTTGTTCATGTCCGGATGCCCCTGGAGGATACTGCCCAGCCGGCGCAGGGTGCCCAGGTGGGATTTTTCGAAGAAGCCGCGCTCTGCCAGGGCGGCATACCAGACCGGGCAGGCGTGGCCCTTGGACAGAATAAACCGGTCCCGGTCGGGCCAGCGGGGGTTGGCCGGGTCGATATTCATCAAACGGAAATAGAGGGCCGTGACGATATCGGTGGCCGAGAGCGATCCGCCCGGATGGCCGGCTTCCGCGGTGCAGATCATTTCAATGATGTCACACCGAATGGTGGCCGCCATGGCCTTGAGTTCATCTACCGACATGGGTACCTTAGCCATGATGTGTTAACCTCCTTTTGATCGATGCCGCGGCTATCCAACGGCGGCGGTCGGTCCGTTATGCACTGGCGGCACCGAATTCCTTTTCGATGGCTTCCAGAACTTCATCGGACATTTTGTAGGAATGTTCTTCCCCGGGGAAGACGCCGGTGCGAACCTCCTCGGCATACTGGGCAAAGGTCTCTTTCATGAGCCCGTTGAAATTATTGATCTGTTTGGCCGTGGGGTAGTCATAAGCGGTCAGCATGGTGATGGTTTTACCGTTGTCGCGCATTTGCTGAATGGTTCGGACCGTGTGCTTCTTCTGGTTCATTGGGTTCTGTCTCCTATCCTAAGGGCCAACCGTTTCTGGATTTCGGCCAGGGCATTGTCGTCACCCACGTTGCCGGGGAAGATGATGTAGGCCATGCCGGGATAGCGGGTTTCGTCGCCCAGTTTCCAGACGGGTACGCCCGGCAGGACCTGGCCCATTACCATGGCCCGGCGTACCCCCAGGCCCCGGGTAGCAATATCGCTGGAGGTGATACCGCCCTTGGCGACGAGGTAGCGCGGTTGGCGGGTGAGGCCTTGCACGACCCGGATCAGGCTGTCGGACACCCGCTGGCCGATCCTCAGGTTCGCATCGTCGCCGGCCGCCGTGACCAGGTCGCGGCTGGTGAAAAGGACGGTGTCGTCGCCCTTGCCGATATGATGGTTGACGGCTTGAAGGGCATGGGCGATTTCGACGTCCTTTTGCGTGTCGTCCAGCAGGTTGGCGACCGAAATTTCAATGGCCGCAACGGTTTTGGCATCCATCAGGGCGGACAGCTGGACCGTGGTCTTGGGCACGTAGGACCCGGCGACAAACAGACCGCCGTGGCGGTTGGACGCGGTCATTTCGTCCGGCGTGATGGCGTCGCGCGGGACGATGCCGGCCCGCACGCGTACGAAAGAGGCCGCCGTGCGGAAGACAAACGGTTGGCCGCCGGCCTCGGCTTGGAGCAGACCCGCCACCAGAACCTCGAGGTCGCGATAGGACGCGGCGTTGACAACGCCGTAGCCTTGCAGCGGAATGGCCATCAGTTTTTGCGCCGTCCGGGCCGGCCCGCCCACCCGTAAATCCTCCAGGGTGATCGACGTGATGTGGTCGGCAGTGATGCGGCCGCCGGTTTTCTCGGCGATCCAGCGGCGGAGGTTGGAATGGCGGTAGCCGAACACGGCATCGCGGGCATAGGGTGTCCGGGCGGCCGGAACGAGCCGATCCCCTTCGGCGACATAATGGACATCATCGATGGTAAAGCGCCCGCCCTCCATGAAAAAAGGGATCACCAGGCAGGGGTGTGACGCGGCCCCCAGCCCTTCCTTAAGGGCATCCACTTCGCCGGGGAAATGCCCCCGCAACGTGGAGTCGCTGCGACTGATGACGTCAACCGGTATCCCCGTTTGCCGGACCGCCCGGGCCAGATTGCCCCCGATTTCTCTGCCCAGGGCATCGGCATCCGCTGCCGCCAGGCTGCGGGAGTTGGTCAGGACATAGAACGCCGTTGCAGGGCCTTCCAACTCCCGGGCCATGGCATCCGTCGACCAGGTGGTCAGTACGGGTACGCCGTGGACCGTCTGGGTGCCGGTGGGGTCGTCGTCCAGCACCACGATCTTGCGCCCTGCCGACGCAACGCCGGCCTGAATCGTGGCCAGCAGATCCTCCGGCCATTCGGGCGGCAGTCCGTCAAGCATAACGGTTTTGGCTATATCGGCGGTCATCGGTGATGTTCGCTATTTCAGTGCAAAGATATTTTCTTCGATGAATTTCCATGTGGACAGGTAGTCGCCCTGGGCCATCAGACGGGCGATTTCACCGCCACCGATGTCGCCCAGCTTATCCCATATTTTATTGGTCAGTCGGCTGTTGGCTTCGAACGTGCCGCGGATATCCCAGCGCGTGGGGGAGGTGTCCGACGTCATGTAGTCGTTGTAGCCGTATTTGCGCAGGTAGTAGAGAAACTCCACATACTCCAGAAAGTGTTTGGTGCCGCAGAAATAGTCCCAGTCCCACTTGCCGTCGTTGTCGTTGACATGGATGTAGTATCGGAAAGGGCTCTCGGCCAGCATTGCCACGGCTTCCGCCGGGTGTTCGTTGCCATAGATGGAGTGGCCGAAATCAAGGGTTACCCCGATGTCGCGGTTGCCGATATCGTTCAGCAGACACAGGGTTTTGGCGGCGGAATCGATGAAACAACGCCCCCGGGTCTCGCTGGGTTTGTATTCGATAAACAGCGGGATTTCGGGTTTATAGCGGCCCGCTTCCCCGAAACCATCCACCAGGTACGTCCAGGTCGTGGCGTAATCGTACTGGAAAGAAAATTCATAGCCGTCGCCCAGCGGACAGCAGGTGACCTTGTCGGCGCCGACCCCTTCGGCAAAATCTTTGGCTTCCTTAATGAACCGGACGGCTTTGGCGCGGACATCCGGGTCGTGGGAGGTTAAACCGCCATTGCGAAATTCGGGTTCGGCTTTGACATTGACATTGACCGCCGCCACGTTCAGGCTGAACTGGTCGAGCAGTGACCGGGTCTGGGCGGGATCTTTGACTTCGTAGGGATAGACGATTTCCACGCCGTCATAGCCTTCGATGGCGCTCATTAGTTTAAATTTTTCTTCCACGGCCAGGGGTTGGTTGTACTCGTGAAAGCGGTCTTTGGTCTGGGAAAGAAATCCGGTGATGATGCCCATTTTGAGCATGTGACCCTCCTTACTGCGCCGGTATGCCGGCCGCCGCTGTTTCAATATGGAAAGCGATGAAATCACGGGCCTGCTCGTATTCTGCCCGACAGCGCTCCGGGGGACAGATGATTTCGATGTCCCAGGCGCCGTGGTAGCCCGTTTCGATCAGAAACGAAATCAAACGCTGCCAGTAAATCGTGCCTTGGCCCGGGCCGAGCGACAGGCTTTCGTATCCGTAATTGTCACAAAGGTGCGTTCCCAGGATCCGGCCGCGGAGGCGCATGGGGATCTGGAGAATGTCTTCACCGGCGGCCCAGGCATGGCCGGTGTCGAAATTGAGGCCCGGGGCTGTGGAGCCCAGATCGGTGCAAAGCCGCAGGTAGCCGTCCATGCCTCCGATGATCGCCTTGGGCATGATTTCCAGGGCCAGGCGGCAACCGGCTGTTTGTGCGGTTTCCGCCAGGCATCCGATCGTATCCCTTAACCAGGTAAAATGGGCGTCCGTCTGGGGGGCTGTGCCGTTGCCGGCCGTTTCGCAAGTGCCCAGCGGCACGGTCACGGTCCGGCAGGTGTCGAAATGGTCCATGATGTCGAGAACCACCTGGATATCGTCCCTGACGGCGTCCCGGGGCCGGTAATCCGGGCGGCTGAAGTCGTGCAGCATGAAGTGGGCGACAAACTGGCTCGCTTTGAGCCCCAGCGCCTGGGCTTGTCTGGCCACCATGGCGGCGCCCTCCCGGCGCCAACTCGAAAGGGCGCTGCGGTGGAAGACCTCGGGCTGGAATCCGTCAAATCCCATGGCGGCGATGTCTTCGAGACCCTCCGCCATCTGTCGGGCCGAAAAGCGGTCGCCGAAGCGGGAAATGAAATAGGCCGGTGAAACACCGATCACCGGTGGGGCCATTGCGTCCATGTCATTTTTCCGATTCATTCTCTTCCAGGATCGCCTCACAGGTGTTGCCCCGGCTGCGGATTTTGGCCATGGCCCGATCCTTCAACTTGCGGTACCAGTCGAACTGACTGATGATGGTCAGGACGATGATGATAAACAGGATCAGGGATACCGGCCGCTGGAAGATGGGCATGAAACTGCCCTGGGAAACCATCAGGGCGCGCCGGAGGTTTTCATCGGCCATGGGGCCCAGAATGACGCCGATGACAAGCGGCGCGATGGGGTAGCCCATTTCGGTCAGGAAATAGCAGATGATCCCGACGGGCAGCATCAGGTAGAGATTGAAGATATTCAGCCCCAGGGAATAGGAGCCGATGATGCACAGCACCCCGATAATCGGCATGAAGATCTGGGTCGGGATGCGCAGGACCTTGACCACCTGTTTGGCCAGCAGCAGGCCGGTGACGAACATGGCCATCGATGCCAGCAGCAGAATGGCGGCCACCTCCATGATGAAAGTGGGGTGTTCGAAGGTGATCATGGGGCCGGGGGTGACCCCGTGGAGCATGAGGGCTCCCAGGAGCATGGCCGCCGGGGGGCTGCCCGGGATCCCCAGGTTGAGCAGGGGAATCATGGCCCCGCCCACGCAGGCATTGTTGGCGGTTTCGCTGGCCAGGACGGCTTTGAGTTCGCCCCTGCCGAAAGTTTCCGGGTGTTTGGAGGTGTTTTTGGCCGTACCGTAGGAAACCCAGCCGGCAATGTCTTCGCCGATGCCCGGCACAGCGCCGATGCCCACACCGATCAAGGCCGAACGGATGATGGCCGGGATATTGCGGACCACCGTACCGATTTCCGGTATGATGCGCTGAAGCTTCTGGGTTTCACCGATTTGAAAGCGGTCTTTCAGTACCTGGATGATCTGGGGGATGCCGAAGGCGCCGATCAGCACCGGCACCACTTCGACCCCGCTGTCCAGCTCGGAGAATCCGAAGGTAAAGCGGGGATAGAACTGCAGCAGGTCGCGGCCCACGCAGGCCAGGAAGAGGCCCAGAAAACCCGCGATCCAGCCCTTGATCACCAGGTCCGGGCTGGTGAGGGTGCCGCTGATGAGAATACCGAAAAAGGCCAGCAGGAAGAACTCAAACGATGTAAACTGCAATGCGAAATAGGATATAATCGGCGAGATGCTGACCACGAACAACATGCTGATGGTGGTGCCGATGGCCGAGGATGTCGTGGTGAGACCGATGGCGCGCCCGCCCTCCCCCTTGCACGCAAGGGGGTAGCCGTCCAGGGCCGTGGCGGCGGCGGCCGCCGTTCCCGGGATGTTGATCAGGATGGAGGCGTAGGAGCCGCCATAGGTGCCCCCCACATAGATGGCCAGCAGGCATACCATGGCCATGGAGGTGTCCATGCCGTAGGTCAGCGCCGTCAACAGCGCGACCCCCAGGGTTGATGTGAGGCCCGGCATGGCGCCGAAGATAATGCCCATCAGCACGCTGCCGAACAGAATGGCGATATTGATGGGGTCCGCGGCCAGATGGAAGACAATGCCGAAAAAGGACCCGATACGTTCGAATACCATCATGGGTTTAAATGCTCCCGCCGTTGCAGACTAAAAATCCCAGTACCAGAGGGCGTCCAGCACGGCCACGACCATTCCCTCCGTCGGCATGGGGACCAAAAGAAAGTATTTGAAAATCGGCCCGATCGTAAACGGCGCCAGCACGGCCAGGATCAGGGCGGTGCGATATTTTTTACGCAGCGCGGAAACGCTGCGGATCAATGTCCAGGCATAGATCGCATAGGTGAGAATAAAGGCGAGGGTGAGCCAGTCACCGGCGTAGGGAAGCGTGGTTTCCAGGGCCTGGGACAGGCCAAGGGCGAAAAAAACAATGAGGACGGCCGTTCCAACAAGATAAACGTAAAGCATTTTTTTCAGCAGAGCGTCGTCATCGAAATAGAACATGGTGATGAAGACGATTAGAAACAGGATGGCGCAGAGAAAAAAATCGATACGCGGGATGTTAAGAAAAACAAAACTGAAGAACAGCACCACCATGGCATAAAAACGGAAAACCGCCGGGGTCTTGAGATAACGGGCAAGGTCCGAACTGACCAGCCATTGGATGACGTCCTGAAAGCCCTGGCGCCCAACGATTTTAAAGGCCTTGCGAACGAGCGCGGCACCGAGCAGGGTGATCATGGCCCCCACGAAAAGCGGGAAGAGGGCCGGGGAGACATACCAGACGTTCTGAACACCGCCCCAGGAATCTTTCATGGGCATTCCCAACGCCTGGCTGATGATCCAGAGGCCGAAAAGCATGATCACACTGCCGGAGAAAATGTCGGCTTTGCGGAGTTTATCCTTCTCCATCATGATGAACCATCCTCACTCCGGTAAGGGTTAGGCCGCCCGGATCGCGCGGGTCGGATCCGGGCGGCCGCTGCCGACGTCTACGGCAACGGCAGGCATCGGCACGATGGGTGGTGACTAGGGTTTGGGAATGCCGAGCTTGGCCGGATCAACCGTGGCCGCCCCCAGTTCCCACAGGGTCCAGGCAAAGTTGGATTCCAGGGCGTCGAAAACCGCCTTGGATTCCGAACCGGTTTTGCCTGAGAGCAGGTAGTAGTTTTCCTTGGCCCAGGTTTTGACCTTGTCCGTGGCCATGGCTTTCTTGAAGGCATCCACGAGAACCGCCTTGGCTTCTTCCGGGGCATCGGCCGGAACGGCAAAACCAATCGCCTGGGAGATGGGCAGGTATTCGGACAGGCCGGGATAGCTGTCGAAAGAACTGGGAATCGTGCCCAGGCCTTCCACGTCGAAGGAGGTTGGGATCAGCATGCCCAGGGCACGCAGTTTGCCGCCCCGCAGGAGCTGCTGCTGTTCGGCCAGGGAGGTGACCACCACGGAGACTTCACCGGTCATGGCGGCATTCTGGGAGGGCGCGGAACCTTTGTACGGAATGAAATTGAATTTGGCGCCGGAGCCCTTTTCCACGGCCAGCAGGTTCAGGTGATGGATGGAGCCGGCGCCACTGGCGGCCGCCTTGATGCTTTTGGGGTCGGCCTTGGCCGCTTCGATCAGGTCTTTGAGGGTTTTGTAGGGGGTATCCGGGGTGACGGAAATCACATCCGGCGAACCACCGACGATGAAGGTGTCCCATACATCGAATTTCTTGTCCCAGCCGCCTTGGACGCCGGCGGTGACATTGGATTCGGACAGACCGCAGAGAGTGTAGCCGTCATGGGGTTTGCTGTAGGCATGGCTCATGCCTACGGAGCCGGCCACACCGCCGGTCTTGTTGATGACGTTGACATTGACCCCCAGAAACTCGGCCATTTCGGCATGGATGATCCGGTTGCAGGTATCGGTCCCACCGCCGGCACCCCAGACCACGACGGCCGTGATGTTTCGTTTGGGAAAGCCTTTCGCCGCGTACGCACCCGCCGTCAGGGCGACGGTCATGAGTACGACCAGACTGATGAGCAGAAGCTTCTTCATTGCCTGTTCCTCCTCCTACGAATGATGGTTGATGATGGTCCTTTGCACAAAACGAAACGCAGGCCGATGTCTATGCCGCCGGTGGCTGCTTCACACGCTTTATGGATCGTGGGCGGCCGGCCTGTCGCTGTCCTGCGTTTGTTATCCCCCCTTTCTTCTCGGTCGGTGATCTTGTGACAGATCACGTCAGCTGTTCGCGACCTGTCAAACCGACCGCAGTTTGGCGATGCCTTCGGTAAGGGACGCCGCCGATTTTTTAAAATGGCTGCGCATCAGGTTTTCGGCAGCCTCCGGGTCCCGGTCGCAGATGGCCTCGATCACCGCCAGGTGCTCTTCCAGGGTCTCATTCGGTGAGCGCACCAGGCCCTCCGAGGAAACCACCTGATAACTGAAACTGATGATGTTGTAGGTTTCCAGAATGCTGCGCAGGAATTCCTTGGCACCGATCTGGATGACGTAATTGTGGAAAAGGCGGTCTTCCTGGGAGTAACGGCGATAATCGTTGATTTCCGGCAATTGTTTGAACGGGGAAAAAAATTGCTGCAGCCTGTCGATCTGGGTATCGGTGACCAGACCGGCGGCCCGTCGGGCGGCCAGGCCTTCCAGAACCTCGCGCAATTCAAAAATCGACACCATTTCCTGGATTTTGAACAGGCGGACGTAAAACCCCCGCCGGGGTTTGGACTCCACCAGTTTTTCATGCTCCAGGAATTTGAGGGCCGCCACCAGCGGGGTGCGGCTGATGCCAAGTTCCTGGGCCAGTTTTTCCTGGCGGATTTTTTCACCCGGCAACAGCTTGCGGTCCATGATCATGGTTTTGAGAATCTGATACACTTTTTGGTCCAGATTGGCGTGTTGGGCTCCCAGATTTGGCATGAATCCTCTCAGGTTGGAGGTTGGCGCTTCGGGTTGGGGGATAGAGGTGAAATGGATTATGTATTTTGAATGCAAAATTCTGTATACAATTAAGGTTGGCCTGTCAAGCCAAATTTTAACCGGCTTATCACGGCAATTTAACAATGCCCAGCGGCGGGTGCCGTCTGTCGAGGGATTGCCGGGTGATGGCACCATCCCGCAGAATGCCCTGGCCGGCGATTTTGTCATCGGGCGGCAACAGGTCTGTACAACATCGAATCCGGTTTGCTACACAAAGAAAATACCTGTCATTGAATGTATTCCCGATAAAGGAAAGGAGGGCCTTATGGAATACCGACGATTGGGCCGATCAGGGCTGCAGGTATCTTCCCTGGTGCTCGGCACGATGAATTTCGGCAATCCGACCGAATTGGACGAGGCCTGCCGTGTGGTCGATGCGTCCATCGATGCCGGCATCAATCTGATCGACTGTGCGGATATCTATAATAAGGGGCAGGCGGAACGCATCCTGGGCGAAGCCTTGAAGCGCAACGGCCGCCGTCAGCACATTCACCTGACATCCAAGTGCTTCAACCGCATGGGCCCTGGCCCCAATGACCAGGGCAATTCCCGCCACCACATCCTGGAAGCCTGTGAGCACAGCCTGAAGCGGCTGCAAACGGATTACATCGATATCTATTTCCTGCACCGGACGGATTTTACGGTTCCCCAGGAGGAGTCCCTGGCCGCCCTGGACCGGTTGCAGCAGGACGGCAAGATCCGTTATGTGGCCTGCTCCACGCATCCGGCCTGGCGGACGGTGGAGGCCTTGCACCTGGCGGACCGCTGCGGGTATCCTAAAATGGTGTGCGAGCAGCCGCCCTACAACCTGCTGGATCGGCGCATCGAGAACGAAATTCTGCCCATGTGCCAGGCCTACGATCTCGGCGTGCTGACATGGGCGCCATTGGCCCATGGCGTTTTAGCGGGGAAGTACACCCAGGCGGCGGAACTCCCCGAGGGCAGCCGGGGCACCCTGCGCAGCGTCTTTCGTGAACGCATCACACCCGAAGGCGTGGCCGTGGGGCAGCGCTTTGCCGAACGTGCGGCAAAAAAGGGCTGCACCGCCGCCCAACTGGCTGTGGCCTGGGTGCGGCACCAGCCCGGCATCACCAGCACGATTCTCGGGCCGCGAAATTTGGACCAACTGGAGAGCTTGTTGCCTGCTACGGATATCGAAATGGACGAAGCCGACCAGCAGTTTTGCGACGACCTGGTGCCGCCGGGGCGGTATGTGACCAGTTTTTTCAATACGGCCAGTTGGATGAAATCCAAAGGTGTATAGAGGGTATCGAATCTCTCTGGACCTAAACGCTCCCCCTTTGGTTGACGATCCGGAGTTTTCCCGAAAAAATTCCTTCATTTTCTTTCACGTGGAAAGAAAACGAAGGAAAAGAAAACGCCCGTGCCCCGCCGATGCTCGGCGCGGGACAATGGGAAAACCAAAACCGAACAACCAAAAGCCGATTTCCCCCCCAGGGGGTTACTCGAGGCCTCCCGCTTTGCGGGGGGACACTCACTTTGACTCGGAACCTATAAAGAGGAGAAAGGGAAATGGCCGTTCTGATTACAGGCGGACACGGGCACATCGGTTCGTGGGCGGCCCGTTATCTGGTGGGTGAGGGCGAAGACGTCATCCTTTTGGACACGAACCCGGCGGTGCCGGACTGCCTGGTGCCGGTGGCGGACAAAATGCGCTTCATCCAGGGCAGTGTCATGGATTTCCCCCAGATGGCGGACATCTTCCGGCGTTACCGGGGCCAAATCGACGGCATTATCCACACCGTGGGCATCATGGGAGAGCTCGTTCTGGAAAATCCCCATGCCAACGTGCAGCTGAACGTGGCGGGTACCCAGAATATCCTGGAGATCGCCCGGCAGTTTGAAATTCCCAAGGTGGTCTACACCAGCACCGGAGCGGTCTACGGGGAGGTATCCGGAACCATCGCGGAAGACGGGGCGCCGGTGAATCCATCCGATCTCTACGGCGCCACCAAGGCGTCCTGCGAATTCCTGGGGCGGCAGTATGCGCGGAGCTTCGGCTTCGACTTCCGCATCAGCCGGGTCTATTTTTGCTACGGCCCCGGCAAACTGCCGTCGCGTTTCATCCGGCTCTATCGGTTGGCCTTCGGTGCCTTGGAAGGGCTGTCCGGGCTCGAGATGGATCGCGGGGCCGACCAGGAGCTGGACTTCGTTTTTATCGAAGATGCTGCCCGCGGCACGGCCATGGTGTACCAGGCCGTGGACCCGCCGCACCAGACCTACAATATCGCCACCGGGGTGCCGACCGCGGTGGGGCGGATCGCGGAATTGGCGCAGCAGCAATCCCCTTATGACGTCACCGTGAGGCTGGGGCAGGGCACTTTGATGAAACGCTGCGAGGCCCTGGATATAACCCGGGCCCGCACAGAGCTGGGATTCGAACCCGCCTATGACGTGGAAACCGGTATCCGGGCCTACGCAACCTGGATGAGGGCCCAGGGCTTTAACCCGAACATCTCATGACCATCTCGAAGGCGTGAAATATCCGGGTTAGGCCCTGAGGCCGGATCTTGGCTTGATCAATGGTCGTTATGGGATTATACCTAAAGCCTTTTGATCAAAGATGTTGAACGGCCGAGGATGAAACATGCTTTACGAATTACTTTACGGCTACTGCCATTGCTTCGGTAGGACCACCTACCACCATGGCCTGGCGGCCTCCGAAAGCGAGGCCCGGCAGTGGGTGGCGGAGGGCCGCGGGAGCGATCACCGGCCGGTGCCTCCCGGAAGCGACCCGGTGTGGACCTGCCCGGTTACCGGCTGCCCGGGACACCTTCAGCGGCCCTGGTATGCCTACCGTGCGGTCCCTGGCGGGGAGGACGGTGCCCCATGATACGGCGCCGTCCCCATGTGGCCGGGGCCGTCCTGGCCGTGGGCCATTTCGCGGCCTGTCTCGTCATCGTCCCCCTGACCCTCCGGATCGGTGGGGCCATGCCGGAAGGGCCGGCGGATTCATTTCTGTACGGCCTGATGGCCGTCGTCACCAAGATTTTGTATTTCCCGATCCTCACGCTGGCGCTTTACCCGCGCTATTGGTTCCCGGGGCAGATGATTACCATCCCCATTGCCGTCAACAGCCTGTTGTGGGGCCTGGCCCTGACCGTGTTGCTCATGCTCGGGCGCCGTTTCCAGGCACCCCGTCGAAGATAACCCTAAGCGAATGGTTGAAATGAATCTGGGAGACACACGATGCTGCATCACATTGTCATGATGAAATTTAAACCCGATACTCCCCAGGAAGATATCGATCGCCTGGAAGAGATGCTCGATGCTCTGCCGGACAAGATGATCGAGATCCAGACCTACGAGTTCGGCCGCGATATCGTTCGCTCGGACCGCTCCTATGATTTCGCCCTGGTATCGGGGTTTGCCAATCTGGAAACCATGCAGCGTTACCAGACCCACCCTGAACACCTGAAAGTGGTGGCCCTTCTTCGCAACATTTGCGACGATATCCGGGCGGTGGATTTCGACACTGATTATACGTTGCCGGAAATACTGGACGAAGCGGATCGCTTTGACGGGTTCAAGATGCCCTGATGTGAACGCTATTAGGGAAGCCGATTCCTAAGGGGTTGAGGTCCGGCCAGGCTTTCGGCCCTGTGGATCGGAATGCCGACGGTGCCATCCGGCATTCGCACGGCTGGGGCCACGCCGGGCCTTCAAGCGTTTTATCCGTATAGGTTGCCGTACACGCTGTGGTTACCCGGCGATACGTTTGCTGGGCTGCAAAGGGTCCACAACGGTTTCGCCGCGCTGGCGGCGGGCGACGCCGGTGCGAATGGCCCGGTGGGCGGCGGCATCCAGGGGATAGGCCACGGCCACGGCCAGGGCCACGATGTTGCACAGGCAGGGGACCAGCGCATAGAGGATACGCAAGGTCGTCACCACCTGTTCGGGCTGGTCGATGTTCGGCTCGTAGCCGACCTTGCCCAGGAAGGCCAGGGCGGCTCCCACCCCCACCGCGGCCGCCAGTTTCTTGGCAATGGACCAGATGCCGATGTAGAGGCCTTCCCGCCGTTTACCGGTCAGCAGTTCGTCATAGTCGATCACGTCCGCCTGGATGGCGGACGGCAGGGCCAGGGTCGCTCCGAACCCCAATCCGGACCCCACAACAAGAATACCATACAGCCATTCATCGCCGGGCCCCAGGAAAAAGACCCCCATGAAGATGCCGGTGTTGATGGCCATGGACAGCAGCCAGGCGTTTTTTTTCCCATAGCGGCCGGCCAACTTGATCCAGGCCGGCAAAAAGAAAATGCCGGTGAGGAAGTAGAGCATCAGGAAGAGATCGGCCCGCTGGGACTGCAGGACGTATTCCACGTAGTAGAGGATGAGCGTGGCCGGCAGGTTGCTGCCCACGGCACCGATGGTATAGGCCGTCAACAGGATCAAAAAAGGGCGGTTGCCCCCGATGCTGCGCCAACCATGCAAAGTGGGTGCGGCGGCTGTCCGTTGTCCGCCGGTCGGGATTTCGCGGATGCGGTAGACGCACCAGGCGCAGGTGCCGATCAGGAAGGGGGCGTAGCAGACCGCCAGCCAGAAGAACTTGCGACGCTCGCCCTCCGGGGAAGGGCCTGTTCCCAAGAGGGCCCCGACCAGGGCCGGCGATATGGCGGCCAGCAGGGTGCCGGCGATCAGGAGGCCGTCCCTTACGGCAAACAGGCTGGTACGCTCATCGTAATCGAAAGTGAGTTCCGGTCCCAGAGACTCATAGGGCACGGTGACGGCTGTCCAGCACAGGAACAGGGCGAAGATCCACACCCCGAACCACAGGGTGTGGTTTTCGGCCGGATCGTCGGGGGGCGTAAACAGCAGCAACATGGTCAGCGCCACGCACACACCTCCCGCCAGGATGTAGGGCCGTCGGCGGCCGAGGGGGGTGCGGGTGCGGTCGGACAGCACCCCGATCAGGGGATCCGAGACCGCGTCGAAAAGACGCACCGCCAGAAGAATAATCCCCATCATCGCGATGTCGATGCCCACCACGTCGCTGTAGAACTTCGGAATGTAGACATAGACGGGAATGCCCACAACGGCCAGGGCAAAGGCCGGCAGGCCGTAAGCCGTTTTGTCCGACCAGTTCATGCGGCCGGTTGTCATCGAACCCCCAGCAGTGTGTCGCGGAAGTCTTCATCGATGGGCGCCGGCCCCAGCCAGATGGCAAACACGGCGGCGGCAAAATCATCGCCGGGGATGCGGCCCAGCGACTGGCCGTTCAGGAGAAGTTCTGTTCCGCTCCCCGGCAGATAGGTCAGGGCATAGCGATCACCGGGCTGGACGTCCCGGTAGAGGGCGTTGAAGGTCTTCAGGCGGTCCTGGATGGATGCCATGGTTTCGGGGGATACGTTGTCCTTTACCTTTTGGGTCGTGGCTTCGGCAAAATCGGCCGCACTTATGGCGTGGAAATACTGTAGTTCCAGGCGCCGCGGCGTCATTGCCAGGGCCTGGCCGGCATCGTCCTGGGGCCGCATGTAAAGGGCCCCCACATAGGCCTTGATGAAGTACATGTAGCGCAGCAGGCCGACGCCGCGCAGGTGGAGATCGTTGGTACCAACCCGGGAGGTTTTTTCGAAGGCAACCCCTTCGATGGCGACAGCCCCGAAGCAGGGAGATGTCGCGCCAAGCAAGACCGCGGTCAGCATGATGACGGATATGACAGGCTTCATGGCGGTTATGTCCTTTGGAATCATTGACGTTTCGCAAAGATAAGCTCGTAAGCCTGTTTGACAAGTCGGATGGGTCGCGTTTGATTGCCCTTTCGGTTGGACGCTGACATTGCGAAGGATGCGGGGATGCTTATTTTTCATCATTGTGATCCATTTTTATTCCGACCAATTTCTCCCGAGCAACCGAGAGGACAGGGATGCTGACCTTGCGAGAGACCATCGATGTCGCCTGCCCGGGCCAGGCCGCCTTTGACTACCTGGCCGATTTTACCAACATCCAGGCCTGGGATCCTAGTGTGCTGGCGGCCCGTCAGGTGACGGCGGGTGCGCCCCGCGTCGGGACCCGTTTCCGGCTCACGCTCCAATTCGGCGGGCGCCCCGTGCCGATGGAATACCGGATTACGGCCATGACGCCGCCCCAGCGTCTGGTTCTGGCCGGCCGCGGCGAATCCTTTCGGGCGGAGGATCGGATGACCCTGGCCCCCCTGGCCTCAGGCGTTCGCATCTACTATGAGGCCGATATCGAATTGACAAACCGTTGGGGGCGCAGGATGGAACCCCTGATAGCCCCCTTGCTGCACCGCAGCGGACGGCGGGCGGTGCACAACCTGAAGCAGCAGCTCTCCGGCGAAGGCGACGTGCCGCGATTGACGCTGGCCACCCGCATGGCGGACCAGGCCATCCTTCCGGGCATCATCGGCTTTACCCGCCTGGGGTACCGTCTTGGGAAAAACCGTTGGCCTCTGCCGCCCAATGCCCTGCGCGGACGTACGGTTGTCCTGACCGGCGGGACGTCGGGGATCGGTCGGGCTGCGGCGTTCCAACTGATCGCGCTGGGCGCCGATCTCATTCTGGTGGCCCGCGACAGGGCCAAGGCCGAGCAGGTGCAACGGTCCCTCCGGGCGGCGCGGGAAGATGCCAACGTTCTCATCGAGATCGCCGATCTCAGCCTGATGGCGGACATTCGTGCCCTGGCAAAGCGCATTGCCGCATCCCATCCGGCGATAAACGTGCTGATCAACAATGCCGGCGCACTTTTCAACCCGCGTGAGGCTACTGCGGAGGGGATCGAAAAGACCCTGGCCACCGATCTCCTGGGGCCCTTTCTGTTGACCCGTTTGCTGCTGCCGTGCCTGGCAGCGGGCCGACCGGCCCGTATTGTCAATGTCGCCTCGGGCGGCATGTACACCCGCGGGATCGACCTGGGCAATCTCGACTCCGCCCAGGGGATCTACAACGGTGCCGAGGCCTATGCCCGGGCCAAGCGGGGGCTGGTGATATTGACGGAACTATGGGCGGCGGCACTGGCCGAGGGCGGGATCAGCGTGCATGCCATGCATCCCGGATGGGTGGACACCCCCGGCCTCGAGCGGTCCCTGACCACCTTCCACCAACGCCTGCGCCCCTGGCTGCGCACTCCCGAAGAGGGGGGCGACACGATTGTCTGGCTGGCGGCCTCGGCCGAAGCGGGACGCACATCCGGGCTCTTCTGGCGGGATCGTCTCCCGCGGGCCACCCATGTTTTCCCGGGAACAAAAGCGTTGCCCCGTGAACGGCGGGAATTGGTCGCGCGCCTGGAACGGCTGACCCGATCCTGTGAATAGCGTCTGATCGTTTGGCGCGAGACAATGGGAAAACCAAAACCGAAAACTCAACGCCTGTTTCAACCCTTTCTCGACGGGATGCATGCGGCTTCATGACTGCGAGAATCCCCTGGATTTTTCCCGATACTGAGCGGGGGTTGCGCGAAAAGACGGCCTCCTATTCCATGGAAAAGATTGAGCAACTGTTATGAATTTTCCCCCGATACCCTCATCCTTGCGGCATAGGGATGCCGATCCCATCGTTCTGGCGGACCACAACGGTGTGATCATCTATGTCAATCAGCGGTTCATGGAATGTTATGGCTGGTCGGCGGAGATTGTCGGTGCCAGCCTGACCCGCATCATTCCGGCCCATTTTCACGATTCCCACAACATGGGTTTTTCGCGGTTTCTCGTGACCGGGCGTTCGCGCATCGCTGACCATCCCATGGAAGCCCCCGTACGGCGGGGCGACGGCCGCCTGGCGCTTGCCGAACACCTGATTGTGGTGGAGAAGATTCAGGGCGAGTGGGTGATCGGAGCCTGCCTGAAGCTGCTGGACCGTCATTCGGATCTGCCGGATTCGCGCTTTTCAGGGGCGGCCGGCCCCGCGGTGGCCACCCTCGATGAAGTCCGCACCACCATGGGAAAAATGGAAATTGCCCTCGGCGAAGTGGAAGATGCCATTGTCTGGACCGATCAGAACGGCATTGTCAACTGGTGCAACGCAGCTTTCGACCGTTTGACCCGGCGGCCCCACATGGACATCATCGGTGCGCGGATTACCGAAATTCTTCCGCTCAAATCAGAGGGGCATGCCGTCAGACCGCACGCGCATCCACTGGCGCGCGCCCTTGGTGATGACTGCCGTCATACCGAATATGAATTGGATCGACCCGGGCCCCCGGTGGTGCTGGAGGTCAATGGCGCCCAGTTTCTGCTGACCGCAGCCGAGCGCGCCGTCATCCTGGCCATGCGCGATATGAGTCGCCGCAAGCAGCTGGAGGCGTCCCTGCGGGCCTCCCGCAGACGCATGGAGGACGAATTGAATGTCGCCCATGAGATCCAGATGAATCTCATGCCGCGCCGGCTCCCCGAACGGCCCGAATTCCGGCTGCATGCCGCCATTCATCCGGCCCGTGAAGTGGGGGGCGACTTTTATGACGTCTACTTCATAGACGCGGCTCATCTATGCATCTGCGTGGGCGACGTGTCCGGCAAGGGGGTCCCGGCGGCCCTTTTCATGGCCTTGGCCAAAACACTCGTGCGCGATCGCGCTGAAGGCAGGATGGCCCCGGTCGACGTAGCCCGCCAAGTCAATATCACCATCAGCAAAGACAATCCGTCGCACATGTTCGTTTCGCTGTTCCTGGCCGTTCTGGACATCCCCACCGGGAAGCTGACCTATGTCAATGCCGGCCACAACCCACCGTTGCTGCGACGGATGGATGGCACGCTTCAGAAAGTTGATCGCCCCCATGGCCCCGTCCTGGGGGTTTCGGAGGATTCCTGCTATGAAGACGAAAGCGTGGTGCTGGGTGGCGGGGACACGCTTTTGCTCTACACTGACGGCCTGACGGAAGCCATGAATGCCCAGGGCGAGCTTTTTGGCGAAGAGCGTTTGGCCCGCCTTGTGTCGGAACCGCACCCTTCACCTCAAAACCTGACCCGGTCGGTGCTGCAGGCGGTCCACACGTTTCAGAACGGCACGCCGCCTTCGTCGGACGACATAACCCTCCTGGCGTTGGAATACCGCCGTTATCCGTTAGCCTACGACATCTAATCCGAACATCTGGGTTTTGTCGGACGGCAGGCGACGAAGGTTGCGGTTGCCTTCCCGGGTGAGCACCAGCTGCAGGTCCCCCAGGACCCGTTCCCGGAAGCCGGCTTCACAGCTCGACAGGTAGTAAAGCCATTTACGCCGGAACCGGCGATCGAAGCCCAGGGCTGCAACCTGTTCGCGGGCCGCCAGGAAACGGCGGCGCCATTCGGCCAGGGTGGGGGCGTAATGGTCGCCGATATTTTCGGCATGCTCCACCATGAGGCGGGAATGGCGTGTCATGGTGCGCGTCAGGATGGTGAGGGACGGCAGCAATCCGCCGGGGAAGATGTGTTTCTGAATCCAGTCGTGCTCCTTGCGATAGCGGTCATAGCGCTGATCGGGGATCGAGATGGTCTGGAGAACGACGATGCCCCCGGGTTTGAGCAGGCGTTCGAGTGTGCGGAAGAACGTACGGTAATAGGCGTGCCCCACGGCTTCCAGCATTTCGATGGACACGATTTTGTCGAACTGTCCGGTGATATGGCGGTAGTCTCGGAATTCAATGGTTATCCGATCGGTCAAACCGGCTTCCTGCACCCGGGTGCGGGCCAGCTGATACTGTTCGCGGGAGACGGTGACGCCGGTGACCCGGCAGCCCGTCCGGCGCACGGCCTCGATGGCAAAGCCGCCCCACCCGCAGCCGATTTCCAGCACGTGGTCATCGCTGCCGAGGCGCGCCTTGCGGATAATAGCGGCGAACTTGGTTTTCTGGGCTTCTTCCAGCGACGCGTCGGCCCGGGGATAGATCGCGCAGGAATAAGCCATGCTGTCATCCAGAAAGGTCTGGAAAAAGGCGTTGGAAAGATCGTAATGCCGGTGGATGTTGCGCCGGCTTCCCCACAACGTGTTGCGCCGGGACAGGTGGCGCAGCCACTCCATGCCCCGGCTGACCAAGGTGCTCCGGAAGCGGCCGTCATCAACGGTGTCGCGATTGCGGATAAAAAAGCGGACCACGGCCGTGGGATCATCGCTGTCCCACTCATCGTCCATAAACGCTTCCCCAAAGCCGATATCGCCGGCCAGAACGATCCGCGTGAAAAACCGATAAGCGTTGACCCGCAGATCGGCCGCCGGGGACGCGGCATCGCCGAAATCCTGCGTGGTCCCGTCGGGCAGGACCAGACGCAAGGCTCCCCGGCGGGTGCGTCCAAGATAATCTGCCACCAGCCCCATGCAGCGGCGCTCCAAAGCGGTCGGGGGCAGGCGTTTGATGGTCATCCGGCTGAGGGGCACGGGTTTGGGGTGGTAGGTCAACCCGCGCCGGAACCGCAGCTTGAATGCTTCCCGGTAGATGCGGGGGACGGTCAGGTGCGGCATCACCGGGTGGCGCATCACGGTTTTGAAATGGTTGAAGGGGGTCAGGGGCCGTGGGTTGCCCCGGAGGCGGGCCTTCAAAAGGATCTGGTCGCCCTGACGAAGGTCGATGCGAACATCCAGTTCCCGCCGGACGTCGGCAAATGAAAAATGGTAGCGGCCCTCCACCGTATTGAAGGGGGAGACGTGAAAGGCCTTATTCGCCTCGTAGCGGGCGGGGTAGGCGGGCGGCCCGCCGTTGGTGGGAGGCAGTACATAGACATGGCGTTCGCCGAAGGTATTGTTGACTTCGGCCACGTTGCCGAGCAGGTTGCCCTGGGGGTCGTAGCAGTAGTAAAGGCTGACCGGATTGAAGACATACCCCAGATACCGGCAGGCGGTTACCATGACGATGCGGTCGATGCGTTCCACCGGTAACTGCGGCCGGACGAAGTCCAGCAGTTTGTCGCGGATCGGCCGTTCGCTGGTGTCCAGATAATCGCGATCCCAGAGGGAAACAGGACGGCGCCGGTTGTAGCCGAAAAGTGGCAGCTGCCGGTCCATCCGGTTCAACTCACCAAGGTCGAGGGCATAGACATAGATCGGATACAGCAGCCGGTGCTCCGTCGGGTGCAGCCGGTGGTGTTCCACATAACCTTTGTAGAGCATGGACGTCATAGGGCAATCCCGAAAGCGTCGGCCACACGGGTGGCTGACCGCACGGCGTCTTCATGAAAGCCGTAACCGAAATAGCTCCCGCAGAATGCGGTGCGGTTAAGGCCGTTGAGCTGGGCCAGTTGCGGCTGCGTGGCCAGGCTCGCGAAGCTGAACATGGGGTGGGTATAGGTCAGCCGGGCAACCACGTGCCGCTCTTCAATGTCACGGTTTGGATTCAAGGTGGTGAAATAGGGTGACCTGGTCTCGAGCCGCTGGAGACGGTTCATGTGGTAAGTCAGGGTGACCGGCGCGCGCGGGGAGGCTCCGATTTCCCGGGTATAGTTCCAGGACGCCCAGGCCCGCGGGTTGGACGGCATGAAGCCCGGGTCGCGGTGCAGGATAACCCTGTTGCGGCTGTAGCGCCAGGGCCCCAGAAGGCGCTGCTCGTCTTCGGTCGGGTCGTCGAGCAGTTGCAGGGCCTCGTCGGCATGGGTGGCGATGACCACGTGATCCAGATGGTGCTGGCGGCCGTCCGGCAGGCGCAGGGTGACCCCATCCCGGTCCCGGCGAATGCCCGCAATGGCGGCCTTGCAGACGATATTCCCCTGGAATTGAGCCTGGAAAGCCTTGACGTAGGTGTGGCTGCCTCCCCTGACGACGTACCACTGGGGCTGGTCGCGCACGGAGAGAAGTCCATGATTGCTGAAGAAGCGGGCAAACGTTGCCATCGGGAAATCGGCGATATCCTCATCCGGCGATGACCAGATCGCCGCGGCCATGGGAATGATATACGCTTCACGAAAGCGGCGGCTGAAGCGAAAGTGGTCCAGAAACCGGCCCAGGGTCAGCGTATCCAGGCGGCCGGCGGCCAACTCGGAGGAGGCCGTGCGGTTGAACCGCATGATTTCCAGCAGCATGCGCAGGAAACCGGCATCGAGGCAATTCCGGCGCCGGGCAAACAGGCCGTTCAGACTGTGGCTGGCATACTGAAACCCCGAGGCTTCACAGAAGTAACTGAACGACATGTCACTGGCCAGGATTGGAACCCTCAACTGCTCCAGGAGGCGGGTGAAGTTCGGATAGGTGCGGTCGTTGAGGACGATGAACCCCGTATCTACCGGGGTACCGGCATCCGGGCCGTCCGGGATGACAATCGTGTGGGTATGCCCTCCCACATAATCGTTTTTTTCATAGAGGGTGACCTTGTGGCGGCGCTGAAGAAGATAAGCGGCGGTGATCCCGGCCACGCCGCCACCCACGACGGCAATGTTCAGAGGGGGACTCGTCATCGACATCTCCATTCGCGGCATCTGTTTGATGGGGGTGAAACCCGAGGGGGTTTTCGGTATCCGGGATGGTAGCCGCTTTTCCGTGCTTCGTCAACTCTTTCGGATCAATTCATAGTGTTATTTGAACGTCTTACCGTGTTAATCGAAGACGGCGGGCCACCCGGAAGACCTTTGCTTGAGCCCTTGTGAAAATTTATGGTATAGACCTCTTCAAAACAGCGTGTGGACCGCTATAGCCCCCTATGGGCCCTCCATGCATCCCGGCATGGCTTGCCCCATGCGTATTGACATCAACCCGACAGCCCCAGAGTGATCCCGTGACAACAAAATCAAATACCGGCCAGATCATGACCATCGCAGTTGTTCTCGTGTGCGCGTTTATGAGCGCCTGTGCGCCGCGCAGGATGCCCCCGCCGCCCGCCGCCGCCACCGACACGGCCCTGCTGGCCCAGGCCGAGTCGGCCTTCCAAAAGGGAGAAATGTACTCCGCGCTGGATTACTACCAGGTGCTGGTTCAGAATTTTCCCGACAGTCCGCTTCTGCCCCGGGCGTTTTTGAAAATCGGACGCATCCAGACCGCCCTTAATGATGATGTGGCCGCTCTGGAAAGTTATGACCAACTGATGGCAGCCTTCCCGAAAAGCCCGGAGGCCATGGATGCCCGGATCGAAATGCTGGGGGCGCTGCAGCGCCTGGGGCGTCACCAGGAAATTCTCGATACGGCCCCGGCCTTCGCCGATCAGGTTCAGGGGGAACTGCAGCGGTTCCGGCTCTATGTCATTTTGGGAGATGCCCATGCGGCCCTGTCCATGTGGGATCAGAGCGTCTATTTCTATGTCCTGGCAGCCGCGGTTGCGCCGCCGCTTCACCAGGCAACGCTCAAGGAGAAGATAACCGCCGGGGTGGCCATGCTTCAGGACGACCAGATCGACCTGCTGCTGGGCCAGATCAGCGATGAAACGGTTGCGGGCTACCTTGTTTTTCAACGGGCGGTTAACATGGCCGGCACATCGGCCTATGACGACGCCGTCTGGCAGTTGACGGCCTTCCTGGAGCGTTTCCCGGCCCATGACCTGGCGCCCCAGGCCCGGGAGCTGGTGGCGCAGCTGGCCGACAAGGTGGCCTACGACCGGTATGCCCTCGGGTGTCTGCTCCCGCTCAGCGGACCCTATAAGCTCTTCGGCGCCCGGGCGCTGGACGGTATCCAGCTGGCCTTCCGGGAAGCCAGCGCCAAGCTGGAGGGGCAACCCCTCCGGCTGGTGGTCAAGGATACCGGTTCGGATCCCAACCAGGCGGCGCGGGCCATGGCCGCCCTGGCCGAAGCCCGGGTTGCGGCCGTGTTAGGCCCTATCGCCACGGCCGAATCCGCTGCCGAAGTGGCCCAGGCCCAGCGTATTCCCATCATGACGGTTTCCCAGCGGGAGGGCGTGACCGCCATCGGCGACAATGTCTTCCGTCATTTCATTACCCCCCGCATGCAGGCGGCCACCTTGGCCGCCTATATGATCGAAACCCTTGGCAAGCGACGCCTGGCCATCCTGTACCCGGATGAAAAATACGGACGCATTTTTCGGGATGCGTTCTGGGAAGAAGTCTACCAGCGGGGGGGGGAGATCGTGGCAATGGAAGCCTACGATCCCCAGAAGACCGATTTCGAAGCCCCCATCAAGAAGCTTGTGGGGCGCTATTATGAAACCCCGGAAGACCTCAAGGCCCTGCGTGAACCCCTGGATCTTCTAGGCCCGCTGACCGCCCTGCCGGGATACCGGCCGCCGGAGGAGGAAGCGGTCGAAGCGACGGCACCCGGCAAACGGTCCCGTTCTTCGCAACCGGAAGATGATGCGCCGCCCCCCATCGTGGATTTCGATGCCATCCTGGTGCCGGACGCCCCTCCCATGCTGGGCCTGGTCATTCCCCAGTTGGCCTACTATGACATCAACACGGCGACGCTTCTGGGCACCAATCTTTGGCATTCGGAAAAATTACTGCAAGAAACCGGCGATTACGTCCAGGGGGCGCTATTGCCTTCGGGGTTCTATTCTGCCAGCCGGTCTCCCCGGGTCCGGCAGTTTATGGTCGCTTTCGAATCGGTCTACGGACGATCGCCGGGTTTTATCGAAGCCATTGCCTACGACTCCGCTCATCTCTTGCTGCAAACGTTGCTCAATCCCGAAGTCTGGCTGCGGGCCGGTATTCGCCAGGCACTGAGGGACGGCCCGCCCACGGCAGGGGTCACCGGTGATGTGATTTTCGATGGCAGCGGCGAACCCGCCAAGGCGTTGAGTCTTTTGCAGATTCACGGGAGTGAGTTTATGGAAATCGATCCCACCCAGCGCCCACCGGCGGCCGGCAGACCGGTGGATCTGCCGCCCGTTCCCGCGCCCTGAGGGGTTTCGGATCTGAACGGACAGGAGCGTCAGGCGGGGTTTTTGAGCGAGCCCTGTCCGGTGGCTTCCAGCACGGTGGACCAGAGCTTGCCCTTGGGGTTGACCTGTTTGCGGTGGCCGGCGGACACGGCCATGGGCACATGGACAAAATGGTTGTTCCAGTGGCCGATCAGCATCCGCGTTTTACCGGCCATGCCCGCATGGACGGCATCGCGGCCCAGAAATCCGCAGAAGACACTGTCGTTGGCATTGGCCTGCAGACTGCGAATCATGTAGCTGGGATCGATATACTTGAGATTGATCTCGATATTTTTTCGCTGGAAATAGTCCTTGATGCGGTCTTTTAAAAAATGCCCCACGTCGTGCAGTTTGACGTTGCCGCTGGCATCCCGGCTGGTTTCCTCTTCCTGAAAGCACTCCTGCAAAGCCCCTTCGGCCACCACGATAACGGCGTGGCCGCGCTGTTTCAACCGTTCTTCCAGTTTGGTCAGCAGGCCGTTCGGACCCTCCAGATCGGTGGCGATTTCCGGGATCAGCACGAAATTGACGTCCTGTTTGGCCAGGGTCGCGGTGGCGGCAATAAACCCGGAGTGCCGTCCCATGAGTTTGATGAGGCCGATCCCGTTGGGATAGCCTTCGGCTTCATTGTGGGCGCCGCGAATCGCCTGGGTGGCCACGTCCACGGCGGTGTCGAAACCGAAAGAGCGGGACACCATATGGATATCGTTGTCGATGGTCTTGGGGATGCCCACGACGCTGATTTTCAGGCCGCGCTCCAGGATGGCATCGGCAATGCGGCTGGCGGCTTTCAGGGTGCCGTCACCGCCGATGGTGAAGAGGATGCCGATATTCATGCGCTCCAGGGTGTCCACGATCTCGTCAATGGGCTGGGGCCCCCGGGAGGAGCCCAGGATGGAGCCGCCCATGTCCTGGATGTCGCTTACGATGCCGGGTGTCAGATCGATCACATCGTGGCCGTAGCGGGGGATGAAGCCCTGCAGTCCGTATTTTACCCCATAGATGTGACGGACCCCATAGCCGTAGTAGAGTTCCAGAACGATCGAACGGATAATGTCGTTCAGACCGGGACACATGCCGCCGCAGGTTACCAGGGCGCAACGCAATTTGCTGGGATCGAAATAGATATGGCTGCGGGGGCCGGCCATTTCAAACGAGGGGAAGGGCTCGTTTTCGCGGCACATTTTTTCCAGGCCGGACGGGGTGACATCCACCAGCACACGGTCGTCTTCCTGAATGAAATTGGGCTCTTCATCCCCGTTTTTCCAGCCCTGGATGGGGGTCGGTATCTTGGCTTCGCCAAGCACCGGGATGGTCGTGTCGATTTGTCCGAATATCATGGTTTCCTCGCGGAAATAGGGGTTGTTATGACGCTGCCGACGCTATGGACCCCAGCCGGAAGGGCACCGTCCTGTGGCGTTGTCCCGATGGCAGGCACCGTGCCTGTCCGTCATACCGGGGCTTTTGGTTCTCCGTGCGGTCTTCGTGAAATTGAAGGAGGCGCTTGGCCCGGGATGCTCTAAGCTGCATCCCGCCTCCCTATTGTCAATATTTGGGATTAAAAAGCAAGTCGTTCCTGCCGGTTGCACGGCGCGGAAATGGGGCTTAACCCGAATAGTGCATGAAATTTTCGGGCGAAAGGTTTACCGGAAAAGGCCGCGAACGATTCCAACACGATTTTGTTAAAAAAGTCTTGACAAACCGGATTGAATTTTTTAACTTCCGTCGGCTTTAATATAGAATTTGCTGAGGCCGGGAGAAACCAATCCCGGCCTTTCTGCGTTAAAATATCCCCTAAAGGAGGTGATACCTTTGCTCTGTACAACCGTTCGCAAAGATCAGGAATGCCCGTTCATGACCGCCAATGGCTGTTCTTACACCGGCGGTATCTGCCATGAAACGGTCGAGGCCTGTGACGGCTGCAGCCGTAAAGTTGAATTTTCATCCGGCTGGTTTTGTTCCGCGTGCCCCGATCCGGCGGCCAAATGGAAGTCCGGCCATTGCAACCTGGCCACCCATGTAACCAAAGCCGCCACCGGGAACAAACAAAAAATCAACCCGCTCAAGGCTTCCAAGCGCGCCAATCGCTAAACCGCGTCGCTGATTGTTATCGAAACCCCGCTCGCCATGTAACGAGCGGGGTTTTTTATTTGGCGACAAGTCGGTCGATGGCGGCGATTTGGGTACAGATGGCCAAAACTTCCACCGCCGTCCTTACGTCGTCGATGGCGGCAAACGTGGGTGCGATGCGGATATTGCTGTCGCGCGGATCGTTTTTCAGCGGATAGGTGGCGCCGGCCGGTGTCAGTTTGACCCCGGCGTCGGCGGCCATTTTGACCACCGTGCGCGCACAACCCTCCGGGCCGTCGAAACTCACGAAATAGCCGCCCTCGGGGCGGGTCCAGGACGCAATGCCTTTGCCGGTAAGCTCGGCGTCGAGAACGTCTTCCACAACCTGAAAGCGCGGCCGTATGACGGCGGCATGCTTTTCCATATGCGACAGGATCCCGTCCCTATTTTTCAGGAAGCGGACATGGCGCAATTGGTTGAGCTTGTCCGGACCGATGGTCTGGAAAAAAAGGTGCGAGCGCACCCACGCCATGTTGGTGGCGCTGCCAGCCATCATGGCCAAGCCGGCACCGGGAAAGGTTATTTTGGATGTGGAGCCGAACAGGAACGGTCGCTCCGGACACCCGGCCGCCTTGCACGCTTCCAGGATGTTGCGCACGCGCCCGGGGCGATCGCCCAGATAGTGAACGGCATAGGCATTGTCCCAGAAAATCCTGAAGTCCGCCGCCCGGGTGGGCATGCGCGCCAGGCGGTCGACGGTGTCGTCCGAATAGATTGCGCCGGTGGGATTGCTGTAGAGGGGCACGCACCAGATGCCCTTGACCGCTTCGTCGGCGGCTGCCAGGGATTCCACCGCGTCCATGTCGGGGCCGTCATCCGTCATGGCCACGGGAATCATCTCGATGCCCAACTGCTCGCAGATGGCAAAATGGCGGTCGTAGCCGGGGCTGGGGCAGATGAATTTCAATTTTGCCTCTCGACACCATGGCGCATGGGCAGCACCCAGCCCGTGCACCATGGCCCGCAGAAAGGTGTCGTACATCAGGTTGAGGCTGCTGTTGCCGCCGATAATGACTTCTTCCGGTGCAACCCCCATGTATTCGGCAAACAGTTGCCGGGCTTCCGGCAAACCGTCCAGGCCGCCGTAATTGCGGCAGTCCGTGCCTGACGCCGAGGTGAAATCCCGGGCATCGACCGTTTCCAGTAAACCGGCGGACAGATCGAGTTGTTCCGGGGAGGGTTTGCCGCGGGTGATATCCAGGGAAAGGCTACGATCGCAGATGGTGGTATAGCGTTCCATCAGGCCGGTTTTGATGGCCTGGAGTTCTTCGGGTGGCAACGCGCTGAATTCGGTCATGACCTGGTCTCCTTCGCGGGTCGGGTTTGGTCCGGGGTCGTGGCAAACAAGACTGCCGTCTAGTGTCCGTCCATAAAGGGTAGATTATGGTTCCTGGCAAGGCCCGAGCGCGTTTTCCCGCTCCGCGGGATATGATCCCGCTGGACGGGACTTCCCGTCTCATCGATTCCGAACGGTGGGTCTCAACCGGAGGAATAGCCCGCTATTGCGAGGATTGAAAACGCGCGCGAAGACCGCCAGGGGCCGAAAGATGCCCTTTATGGATGGGCACTCTATAGCATTGCTCCGGCTGGTCATCAAGGGGGACGGCGCATGGCGGATTCAATTTTGCTTGCATTTCATGCGGTGAGCGTTTAGACAGAACAGTTACCCGTTGACGGAACCACCGGTTTGGATTCAAGCCTATGCCCACGTTTTCATCCATGTTCGATCGATTCAAATCACCCGACGCCAATTCGCTTTCCGCCCGCATCAGCCGGGCCGGGAAGTGGTCCTTTTACTTCATTATCATCGGACTCATCGCCGGGCTCGGCTCGATACTTTTCCATTATCTCTGCCTTCTGGGGGCGCACTGGTTCATGGATTTCATGGCCGGGTACGTCCCCCCGTCGCCGGCCGGCGAACACCACCTGTGGGCGCCGACAGGGCGATCCTTCAACCGCTATATGCTGCTTTTCCTGCCGGCCCTGGGGGGCATCCTGAGCGGCTGGATCGTGTATACCTTTGCGCCGGAGGCGGAAGGGCACGGCACGGACGCGGCCATCGACGCCTATCACCGCCGGGGCGGTTTCATGCGGGGGCGTGTGCCCATCGTCAAAACCATTGCTTCGGCGATCACCCTTACGAGCGGGGGATCCGGCGGACGTGAGGGGCCCATTGCCCAGATCGGGGCGGGGTTCGGGGCCTTTCTGGCCACCCGCCTGAAGCTTTCCGAACGGGAGCGCCGGATCATGATGGCGGCCGGCATCAGTGCCGGTGTGGGCAGCATCTTCCGGGCCCCCCTGGCCGGGGCTCTTTTCGCGGCGGAAGTTCTTTATCGGGACCCGGAATTCGAGTCGGAGGTCATCATCCCGGCCGGCATCTCTTCGGTGGTGGCCTATTGCCTGTTCTGTCTGGTGTTCGGCTGGGGCTCCCTCTTCGATACTCCCCAGTTCCAGTTTCAGAATCCGCTGGAGCTGGGGCCGTATCTCGTTTTGGCGCTGGTGCTGGTGGCCACCGGAGTCTTCTACGTCAAGTCGTTTTACGGCATCACCGCGCTTTTTAAAAAAATCCGGATTCCCAATCATATCAAACCCGCTGTGGGCGGTCTGTGCACGGGCCTCATCGGGTTTTATTTTCCCCAGTGCCTGGCCTTTGGCTATGGGTTTGCCCAGCAGGCCCTCTACAACGAACTCACCGTCCAGTTTCTTCTGGCCCTGGCCATCGGTAAGGTCCTGACCACTTCTTTTTCCATCGGCTCAGGGGGCAGCGGCGGTGTCTTCGGTCCGTCGGTCGTTATCGGCGGGGCCATGGGCGGCGTGGTGGGCATTATCTTCCATGACATTATGCCCGGAGTGGTCACGGCGCCGGGCGCTTTCGTGGTGGTGGGCATGGCCGGTTTTTTCACGGCGGTTTCCAATACCCCCATTTCCACGATCATCTTCGTCAGCGAGATGACGGATTCCTACCAGCTGCTCCTGCCCAGCCTGCTGGTCTGCTCGGTGGCCTACCTGGCATCCCGGAAGTGGACCATCTACGAGAAGCAGCCCCAGAACCGCATCAACTCACCCGCCCATGCCGGCGAATTCTTCGTGGACATTTTGCAGACCTTCAAGGTGAAGGACCTGATGCCCCGGGTTCGCAAAGTCAACCTGATTCCCCAGGACATGCCCTTTTTGGAGTTCAAGCGCTATTTCGCCAAAACCAAACAGCATTATTTCCCGGTCATGGACCAGAACGGCCGGCTGAACGGCATTTTTTCCAGCACCGATATCCGCGGTGTCCTGTTTTCGTCGGAAATCGAGAACCTGGTGGTGATGAAGGATATTGCCACCAGCGATATCATCCTGACCACGCCGGAAGAGGATCTGAACACCGTGATGCAGAAATTTACCACCAAGAATATCGACAGTCTTCCCGTGGTGGAGCCGGATGACTATGGCTTGCTGATCGGCATGCTGACCCGGCGGGAAGTGATTTCCTTTTACAACGAACGTATCCTGGAAATGAAGGGCCAGCAGACCGCCGCCCAGACCTGATTTTCTCGCCTCGAATCCATTCCATTCTCCTGACCGGCAAGCGCTTGCATGCCAAACCAATTCCCCGCATCACGTCAGCGTGGGAAACATTCGTGGGGTATCGCAATGGGACCGCAAGACTTTTTTGTGATGGTTTCTAATACTGGACATGGACCAGGAATAGCCCATGCGGTGGTGCCGTGGGGGGGGCCAGGCGGCGGTCGGCGGCATTCAGAAGGCCCGGTATATCGTCGGCAGCAAGTTTCCCCATGCCCACGGCCACCAGCGTGCCAACAATATTGCGCACCATGAAACGCAAAAAGCCGTCGGCGCGGATGTCGAACACCAGGTGATCGTCCTTTTTCTGCCAGTCGGCCGCCATGACTTCCCGGACGGTGCTGGCGCGGGGGCTGCCGGAGCTTTCGAAGGATTTAAAGTCGTGTCGGCCCACTAGATGCCGGGTTGCTTGCGCCATGGCTGCGACATCCAGCGGGCGGTAGAGGTGCCAGGCATACTGGCGCCCCACGGCCCGGCGCACCGGGAGGTTGCAGATTCGGTAGCGGTAGCGTTTCCAGCGGCTGTCGAAGCGGGCGTGGAAATTAAGGGGGGCCGTCTGGCAGGATTGCACGGCAATGTCGTCGGGCAGCAGGCCGTTCAGGCCCTTTTGCAATTCCGCCGGTTCCAGGCGTGTGCGGCTTTTAAAGTGGGCCGTCTGCCCCAGGGCGTGGACACCGGCGTCGGTGCGTCCCGACCCATGCAGGGTAACAGGTGCTCCGGTCATGCGCTGCAAAACGCTTTCAAGGGCCCCCTGGATGCTGGGTTGATCCGGCTGGCGCTGCCAGCCGCAGTAGGCTGTGCCGTCATATTCCACCACCAGCTTGAAGTTTTTTTCCGGCCGCTGGTCAGGCGTGTTGGGCGTCTCGGCCATGACGCTACCCGAAGACCGTGAGAACGATGGTTAAAGAAACAAACGACAGGGCCGTGGAGAGAACAATAGCCGCGGAAGCCAGGCGGGTGTCGCTTTTCAACTGGGAGGAGAGAACATAGATGGCCGGCGAGGTCGGCAGCGCAAAGAAAATCATTCCGATTTGCAGTTGGAGGCCATGGACATTCAACCACCAAAACAGGGTCCAGCCGGTAAGGGGCAGAACCAGGAGCTTGAAGATGGCGCCCACCAGGGATTGTCCCCAGTGTTCCCGCAGGCCGGTCAGGGTAAGTGCGCCTCCGATGGATAAAAGGGCCATCGGCAGGGTGATGGCGGCCATCAATCCCAGGGCGTTGTGCACGAATACGGGAAAATAGCCCACCACCCGGGAATAGATCAGGCCGGATACACAGGCGATGATCAGGGGGTTGGTCATCATGGCCCGCAGGGCCTGGCGGATCCGCTGGACGACGCCGCTGCGCTCGGCGGCAAACCAGGTCAGGGTGGACACGGCCAGGACATTGATGGTGGGAATCAGAAAGCCGATCAGGATGCCGAACTGACGCACCCCCTCTTCTCCCAGAGCATTGATGATGATGGCCATGCCGATATAGGTGTTGAAGCGGTAGCAACTCTGGGAGAAGGTGCCGGCCTGGAACGCCGGCACCCGCCAGACGATATAGGCCAGGGACACCAGGTAGATCAGGATGACGGCCAGCGCGGCCGCCAGGTAGAAGTGGCCGCTGGCTTCCGGTGACGGCGGCGCGCCGCCGATTTTCCAGAAGAGGAGGGCCGGGAAGAAAATGAAGTAGACCAGGCGGTCCGCTGTTTTGAGAAACTCGCCGGTGGTCAGGCGCCAGTGACGGAAGGCCATTCCCATGACCAGAAGGGCAAAAACGGGAAAAAGGCTGTTCATCACCATGGGGAATCAGATCCTGTCACAGGGAATATTGGCCAGGGCCTCTTCGAGTGCCTGGTCCATGTCCTCGGCCATGTTCTCGATGGCATAATTCGCACGGCAAACCCGGCAGTGCAAATAGACGCGCCGTCAGGTGCGATGGATATCGAGGGCGCCGCCGCATTGGCGGCAGGTTAAATCGGATGGTGTCATAGGTTTCCTGTTGTAATTATTTTTCGCAAAGCGGGGTCATTGTCTAACCACGGAATCGATATGTCGTGGAACGGACACTAACTAAGCCGGACACTGCCCCGTGTCAACAGGAGAGTCCCCCGGGCGGTTCCGGCCATTGACAAAGCCGGCGGTTTCCTGCATGCAGTCCTGGTCGGTGTGATTCCTTGCAAACATACACTGTTGAGACAAGATTTCGACCTCCCGGAAAGGATGATGTTATGACCGCACCTGTCTGCAGCGGCATGCAAGCGGCCGGAGTTGCCGCCGGTTTGAAAAAAAATGGACAGCCCGATCTAGGGCTGATTTACTCCCGGACCCCGGCGGCTGCCGCGGCTGTGTTCACCCGCAATGTGGTCAAAGCCGCGCCGGTTTTGATCGACCGGCAGCGGATCACCTCCGGACGCTGCCGGGCCATTGTGGCCAACAGCGGCAACGCCAACTGCTGCAATGGGGCGCAGGGCCTGCGGGACGCCTTGGCTACCAGTGCGGCCGTGGCGGCGGCGCTTGACATTCCGGAAGAAGAAGTGCTGATGGCCTCCACCGGCGTCATTGGCCAGCCCCTGCCGGTGGAGCGGATTGTCGCTGCCGTGCCGGACCTGGCGGCCGATCTGGCCGACGATGGTTTCGGCCGCCTGGCGGCAGCGGTCATGACCACCGATACCGAACCCAAATGCCTCCATCGCCGGGGCACTCTCGGCGGCCAGCCCTTCAACCTGGTGGCCGTGGCCAAGGGGGCCGGCATGATCCGGCCCGACATGGCCACCATGCTCTGTTTCGCCTGTACCGATGCCGCCATCCCGGCACCGTTGCTGGACACCATGCTGCGCCGGGCCGTGGACCAGTCCTTCAACCGCATCACCATCGACGGGGATACCAGCACCAATGACTCGGTCATTCTCCTGGCCAACGGTGCGGGGGGGGCGGTGCTGCAAGACGAGGACGACGAGGCCGCTTTCCAGACCTTGCTGAACGAAACCTTTCTCGAACTGGCCAAATGGCTGGTACGGGACGGGGAGGGGGCCAACAAACTGGTGGAGGTGAAGGTCAAGGGGGCTCTGTCCGACCAGGACGCCCGGCGTATCGCCGACACCGTGGCCGAATCCCCCCTGGTCAAGACCGCCCTGTTCGGCGAGGATGCCAACTGGGGGCGTATCCTGGGGGCGGCCGGCCGGGCAGGAGTCGCCTTCGATCCCGGCCGGGTGGATCTTTATTTTGACGATGTCCGCATGGTGGCGGGTGGCGTCGGCTGCGGCACGGCGGCCGAAACGGCGGCTACGGCGGTCCTGAAGCAGCCGGAGTTGACCATTACCCTGGATTTGAAGGATGGTCCCGGCAGGGCGGCCGTGTTGACCTGCGATTTTTCAGTGGAATACGTTAAGATCAACGCTGATTACCGTTCGTGAAAGAGGAATGGCATTTTTTGGCCCAGGCCGGCGTTCTCCGCGGATTTTTTGGCTGCGGCGTACTTCAGTACGCCTCGCCATAAATCCTTGTGCGGCCTTGGCCTGAACCAAAACCTGCCATTCCTTGCCTGACGGGTGTTTGATTTCAGCAAAGCCGTTGACTTGCCCCGATTGATCCTGGGCGGGCTTGGCGAATCGGTTCGAGGTCGCCCCGAAGCGCTTTCCCTTTCAGCTTGACGCTTTGAACTTGATGCTTTCCCAGAAGAGATAGATAAGACAAATGGCACTTGTACGACTGCAAAAATGGCTGGCTTCGGCGGGGGTGTGCTCCCGGCGCAAGGGGGAAGTCCTGATCCGGGAAGGACGGGTGGCGGTCAACGGGCAGGTGGTGACGGAACTGGGGACCAAAATCGACCCGCAGACCGCCCGCGTTGCCGTGGACGGCGCACCGGTGGCGGCATCTGAAGGGGATTGGGTCTATATCATTGTCAACAAACCCCGTGGGGTGGTGACTTCCTGCGAGCAGGAGGGGGTCCCGGTGGTGGTGGATCTGGTGGACTGCGATACCCGCATTTTCCCGGTGGGTCGCCTGGACAAGGATTCCTCCGGATTGGTGCTGCTGACCAACGACGGGCGTCTGCATCACGGATTGCTGCATCCCTCCTTTGATCATGAAAAGGAGTACGAGGTCACGGTGGCCCGATCCATCACGGACGGTGCCCTGGGCCGCATGGCCGCCGGCATGCCCATGATGGGAACCCGCACCCGTCCCGCGAATGTGCGACGCCGGTCGGGCCGGCGGTTTTGGATCATCCTCAAGGAAGGCAAGAACCGCCAGATCCGGCGCATGGTCCGCAAGGTCGGCAACCATGTGGTGATGCTGAAACGCATCCGCATGGCATCCATTCGTCTGGGCAACCTCAAGGAAGGGCAGTGGCGCCACCTGACCGAGCGAGAGGTCCAAAAACTCCTTGCAAGCTTGCCGGCTGATGCGGCAGAGTAAGCCTCTGATCGTATTATGGTCTATCGCAAGGGCTTTAACCCTTAACCCGAATTTCTCATGAAATATTCGGGTTTAACGCTTTGAACGGGATCCAATGAATGGGTACGATATCCTCACGTATGGATCGCGATCACGATATCACGATCAACACGGCCGAAGGCCCCTTGGTCATCGATGATATCATCGCGGCGGTCACAGGCTATCTGGAAGGCGATGCCACCTCTAAGGTGCTCTGGGATTTGCGGCGTGCCGATGGTTCGGCCATCCAGATGGAAGATCTCATTCAACTCCAGGATATCGTGCGCCGGAAAGCGGCGGGGAAAGCCAAGCGACAGGTCGCCATCGTCGTCGCCCGTGATCTGGGGTTCGGCATCTCCCGCATGGCCGGTTCCCAGGCGGAAATTGCCGACATCCAAGTCGAATACTTCGTCACCCGCAGCCTGGAAGACGCCATGGCCTGGCTGGGGGTTCCCACCTCCCCATAAATAGTGCCCATCCATAAACGGCATCTTTTAGCCCCGATCGGCGTTTTCGCTTTTTGGAAATCCTCGCAATAGTCGACTATTCCTGCGGTTTCCCAATCGCTCAGGCCTTGCTCGAAACCAAAATCCACCATTTCTGGACGGACACTAAATAATGACGGTAAAGCCATGCGGCCCCAAACTCCCGATGCGGAGCGCCTTCTTAGAAAGGTGGCGGCTTTGTAAATCGTCCAAGATCAAGGCATGCAAACTCCGAGGAGCGAGGCGTACTTATGTACGCCGCAGCGACGAGGAGTGAAGCATAACGCTGATATTGGGCGATTTACAAAGTCGCCGGTTAGCGCATCATGTTGGGCAGGTAGAGCGCAATCTCGGGAAACGGCAGCATGAGCAGGGTGGCCACTATCAGGGCCGCTAGAAGGGGGAGCACTCCTTTGAAGATGACGTGCAGGGGGATGTCCCGCGCCACCCCGCTGACCACGTAGACGTTGACCCCCACCGGCGGTGTGATCACCCCGATCTGGGTCACCAGCACGATCACGACCCCGAACCAGATGGGATTGTAGCCCAGGGAGAGGACCACCGGATAGAAGATCGGCACGGTCAGCATGATCAGGGCCAGGGCGTCGATGACGCATCCCCCCAGCAGGTAGACCAGGATAATCAATCCCATGATGGCAAAGGCCGGCAGGTTGAAGCCGGCCACCCACTCGGCAATGTCGAAGGGGATGCGGGTGATGGCCAGGAAATGTCCGAAAATGGTGGCGCCCGCCACGATGACAAGGATCATGCAGGAAATGCGGGTGGTCTCGAACAGGGACTGCACAAACCCTTTCCAGGTCAGGTTGCGGCGGAACAGGGCAATCAGGATCGATCCCAGGGCCCCCACGGCACCGGCCTCGGTAGGGGTGAAAAATCCCAGGAACAACCCCCCCATGACGAGGAGAAAGAGCAGCAGGGTTTCGATCAGGCCGGCCAGGGAGGCCAGGCGGGTGCGGAAATCCGAGCGCGGTCCGCGCGGGGCCACCTCAGGCGACAGATGCGCCCATATAACGATGGCCAGGATAAACAGGCCGGCCAGCAAAATGCCGGGCACGATGCCGGCCACAAAGAGTTTGCCGATGGACTGCTCGGTCATGATGCCGTAGATGATGAACACCACGCTGGGGGGCACCAGGATGCCGAGGCTGCCGCCGGCCGCCACCACGCCGGCGGCCAGGGTGTCCTTGTAATGGTATTTGCGCATTTCAGGCAGGGTTACAGCGGCCATGGTAGCGGCCGTGGCGTTGGTGGAGCCGCAGATGGCCGAAAAGCCGGCGCAGGCCCCGATGGTGGCGATGGCCATGCCACCGGGCCAGTGGCCGATGAACTTGTAGGCCACCTCGAAGAGCCGGCTGCTGATGCCGGCATGGAAGGAGATCTGCCCCATGAGGATAAAAAGGGGGATCACCGTGAGATTGTAGGAACCGAAGACGTCGAAAATATCTTTGGCGATCAGGTTCAGGGCGGCATCGTAGTTGACGATATAGCCGAAACCGGTAAAGCCGATCAGGGCCATTACAAACCCCACCGGCATGCGGGAGAAGATCAGAATGAACAGGGCGAGGAGGCCGATAATTCCGGTTACCGTCGGGGTCATGCAACGATCCTTGTGGTGGCGGGCGCCTTAGCGCGCGCGGGACGGCATCCCTGGGGATGCATTGGTTTTATGGGTGAGATGGCGTTCGCCACGGCGCGGTGTTTCCCTCTACTTTCCCAGGCTGACGGCCATGGTTTTCACAAACCGCACGGCCAGGACCAGGGCCAGCAGAAAGCAGCCGGCGGCAATGCCGTAGACAAAGGGGTAAACCGGCATCTGCAGGGTCATGGACACTTCGCCGTGCGCTTTCAGGTCGCCGGCATAGGTCAGGCACTGACGGGCCAGAAATCCGAAGAAGACCGCACAGATCAGGGCGTTGATACCGTCCACCAGGGACTGGGCCCGCGGTGGGAATTTCTGCACCAGAAAATCAACGGCGATATGCCCCCGGTTGACCGAGGTGTAGCCTAACGAAAAGGCGGCGAAGATCGCTCCCAGGAAACCGACCATCTCATACGTTCCCGGAATCGGGTGCCGAAACAGGCGCAGGATGATGTCCGTGCAGGTCAGCATCATCATGCCCGCCACCGCGGCGGCCGCTACCCAGTTGAACACGTCGGCGGCTTTGGCCACCCATTGTTCGATGCGATAAATCAAAACAGCTCCTTTGCCGGCGCCAGTATTTACAGATCAGTCCATTATCATGCCAAGCGCCATGCTTTACCCCAGTTGCGCGCCCAAAGGCCAGAAAAAAATATCGATTGGCCAGATCGGTGTTTATGGGCAATGCTTGTGTTGCTATGATTTAATTTAAACCTTCCATTTCTGGTGAAGGTTCCGGAAGGTTTGATTAATCTGGTGTGTTTTGCCTCGTTATTCCTTTTCTTTTCCGGAAAAGAAAAGGAATCAAAAGAAACCGCCCGTGCCCCGCTTGATCCTGCGCGTCGTCGGAGCGGCCGGAGCGCGCGGAAACTCGCCCCGCTTTCAGCAGGGCTCAGACAGTCCGCGCGCTTTATTCCGTCCGTCCCGCCGATGCTCGGTGCGGGACAAAGGGAAGCCCAAAACCAAAACTCATAAGTAGTTTTGAGCCCCTTCAATGAAGGCTAAGCCTGCCGTTTTGCGTAAGAAGCTCTGGTTTCGTTGGACACCCTTAATGGGGATCGGCTGGTCGGTCAAAGCCCCTGACAAACAACCCTAGTTCGCGGTTTTCAGCATGCCTTGCAGCGCCTTGACATAGTCGTCGCCCGGCAGGCCTTTCTCCTTGGTGGCGGCGGCGTAGTCATCGAGGATGGGCTGGACGGCTTTGATCCAGCGGGCGTTTTCACTGTCGGACAGTTCCAGAATCTGGTTGCCCAGGCTGAGGGTGAATTCACGGCCGGCGGCATCGTCCTTGTCCCAGGTTTCACCATGAACGTCGATCCATTCCTTGCTGACGTCATCGAAAACCTTCTGGACATCGGCCGGCAGTTTGTCCCATTTGCCGCGGTTCATGACCACATACATGGCCGTGGTGTATCCGATGCTTTTGGAATCCGTGGTGTACTTGATCACTTCGGCCTGTTTCCAGCCCTTGAGGGTCTCGATGGGGGCAAATGTACCTTCCACGACGCCCTTTTGCAGCGCCTCATAGGCCGCATTCTGGGGCATGGCCACGGCCACGCCGCCCAGGCTCTCCACGATGCGGGCGCTGAGGCCGGTGGAGCGGATCTTGAGCCCTTTCATGTCTTCGATGGATGTGGTGGGTTTTTTGGTGTGCAGCAGGCCGGGCCCATGGCCGTGCAGGTAGAGGACTTTGACATCGTCGAGTTCTTTGGGCTTGAACTGGTTATAGAAGTCGTTGGCCATGCGGGTGGCCGCCAGACCGCTGGGGTAGCCAAAGGGCAGGTCCAGGGCCGCCATGACCGGGAAGCGGCCGCGGGTATAGGCGAACACCGACATGCCGATGTCGGAAATGCCGTTGACCACGCCGTCGTAGCATTGTTGGGGCTTGGTCAGGGTCCCGGTGGGGAAGACCTGGATTTTGACCTGGCCGTTGGTGCGTTTCTCGATTTCCTTGGCCCAACTCATGGCGGCCTGGCATTGGCCGTGGGTGGGTGGGAAGAAAATGCTGTAGGTCAGGTTGATGGTTTTGGCGGCTGCCGGGCCGGAAAGGGCCAGGGCCAGAAACAACGCGATAATCGTGACGACGGCGAGATGCTTTTTCATGGGGCCTCCTTGCTGTGGTCCTGCAGGGTGAACCAGGTGCTTGGCGCCTATGCTGCGACAACCGATTGGCATGGCAGGAAAGCGACCTGAATGGTAACGTTTTGGGTGCGTTTCAATTGTTGGCCCGGGCGGCCTAAAACGGGGTCGGGGGCGGGCCTGCTTGCTCAGGTGAAAATGAGCAGCAGGCCTTCAATAGATATAATCGTAGGCGTGGTAACGGATATGTTGTAGCATTCGATACAGCATGGATTTTGTCCTTGATAAGGGTGATCCATACTGATCGAAGAAGGCCTTGTTTGTCAAGCCTTTTCTGGGCAGGGGCGCGGTGACGAGGCTGACAACAGGCCATCAGGACTGTGCCGGTCGCGACGACAAGTCATGCTTGACTTCATATCCTGTTGCGATAGAAAAGACACACAAACGGCAGGCAGAATTCCCCGGGGGCACCGTCATGATCGGAGCGCTATTCCCTAAGCCCCGCCTGCTCATCCGGAATTGCAGAATACTGAGAGGAGTTCATATGGTTTCCTTCGAGTCACTGGCAGACCGCCGCGACTGCATTGCCGTTGTGGGGCTGGGCTATGTGGGCCTGCCCCTGGCGGTTCATTTGTCGCGGCATTTCGATGTGGTGGGCTATGACCTCAAGCAGGCGCGCATCGATGAACTCCAGTCGGGCTGCGACCGCACCCTGGAGGTGGCGGATGACGTTCTGAAAGCGTCGGCTATCCGTTTCACCGCCGATCCCGAAGACCTGGCCCGCTGCCGCCTGGTCATCGTGGCCGTGCCGACCCCCATCGACGGCCATCGCATCCCTGACCTGGCGCCCCTGCGGGGGGCGTCTAAGACCGTGGGGGCCCATTTGCAGCCGGGGACCTGCGTGGTGTTCGAATCCACGGTGTTCCCGGGGGCCACGGAAGATATCTGTGTCCCGATCATGGAGGCCCAGTCCGGCCTGGCCTGCGGGAAGGATTTTACCGTGGGTTACTCCCCCGAGCGCATCAACCCCGGTGACAAGGTCCATACGGTGGACAAGATCATCAAGGTTGTGGCCGGCTCCGATGCCGATACAACCCGGTTGTTGTCCGGGGTATACGGCAAGGTGGTCACGGCCGGCATTCACCAGGCGCCCTCCATCAAGGTGGCCGAGGCCGCCAAGGTGATCGAGAACACCCAGCGCGACATCAACATCGCGCTCATGAACGAACTCGCCATGATCTTCGACCACATGGACATCGACACCCTGGATGTCCTGAAGGCGGCGGGCACCAAGTGGAATTTTCTCAATTTCCAGCCGGGGCTGGTGGGCGGCCACTGCATCGGGGTCGACCCCTACTACCTGACCTTCAAGGCGGAGGCCATCGGCTACCATCCCAACATGATCCTGGCCGGGCGTCGGATCAACGACAACGTGGGCAAGTTCGTGGCGGAGAAAACCGTCAAGATGCTGATCAAGGGCAAACGCCAGGTGCGGGGGGCCATCGTGGCCATCCTGGGGTTGACCTTCAAGGAGAACGTGCCGGACCTGCGCAACACCAAGGTGGTGGACATCATCCACGAACTGGAGGATTTCGGCGTGAACGTGCGGGTGCACGATCCCCTGGCCGACCCAGAAGAAGCCCGGCGCTATTACGGCATCGACCTGGCCGACTGGGACCAGCTGGGTACGGTGGATGCGGTGATCCTGACCGTACTGCATGACGAATACCGCGAGCGGGGACTGGCGGGGGTGGCCGAGCGCCTGCACCCGGAGTACCCGCTTCTGCTGGACGTGAAGGGGGCCTTCGATCCGGAGAGCGCCGCGGCCTTGAATCTCAATTACTGGCGGCTGTAGTCGACGGATTGCCGGCCCATAAGACCGAATGCCACAAGGGGAGATAAACTTTGGGCAGTATACTGCGCAAGCTCTATAAAATTTATGCCTGGTTGATATACGCCCCCATCGTCGGTATTTCCACCTGTTTTTTCGGCACCATGGCGGTCATGTTGACATTCGTTCTCAAGCCGAAAATGGTGGCCAATCTCTGCGCCAAACCCTGGGCCCGTGTCAATAGCTGGGCCACTCCCATGCTGGTCAAGGTGGTGGGCCGCGACAATGTCGACCCAAAGCAGTCCTATGTCATCGTCAGCAACCACCAGAGCCAGTTCGATATCTTCGTGCTCTATGGCTGGCTGAACATCGATTTCAAATGGGTCATGAAAATGGAGTTGCGCAAGGTGCCCGTCATCGGGATTTCCTGCGAGCGCCTGGGCCATATCTACGTGGACCGCTCCAACCGGGAGGCGGCCCTGGCATCCATCAATGCGGCCAAGCAGCGCATCGTGGACGGCACCTCGGTATTGTTTTTCCCGGAGGGCACGCGCAGCCGGACCACCCAAATGCTGCCCTTTAAAAAGGGCGCCTTCCGGATGGCCCTCGACCTTCAGCTGCCGATCCTGCCCATCACCATCCAGGGCACCCGGAAAATCCTGCCGTCGGACACCACCGATCTATATCCGGGCCGGGCCACCATGATCATTCATCCGCCCATTGCCATTAATGACTACGATCACGACACGCTGGAGGACCTCATGGCCCGCACCCGCGCGGTGATCGAAGCGCCGCACCTGGTTCGTTAGGTAGGATCCCGATCCTTTGCCTTTGGCGAAGGTCCCGGGCAGCTTTACCTGGCCCGGTGATCTTTTTTATAATGATTTCTTCATTTTCTTTCACGTGGAAGAAAACGAAGCAAAAGAAAACGCCCGTGTCCCGCTTAATCCTGTGCGTCGTCGGAGCGGCCGGAGCACGCGGAAACTCCCCCGCCTTCGCTAAGGCTACGGCGGGCTCAGACAGTCCGCGCGCTTTTTTCCGTCCGCCCCGCCGATGCTCGGCGCGGGACAATGGGAAAATCAAAACCGAAAACCAAAAACCATTACCCCCATCAAGGGGACAGCCTGAGGCCTACGGTTATGCAGGAGAGGTCTCACAGCAGCACCTGGGAGACAACCCATGCCCCTTAACGTCGTTTTGTTTCTGGCCCCTGTTTTGTTGATCCTGCTGCTGGTGTTCGAGAAGCGCGACAGCCTGGGGGGAAAGCTGACGGTCAAGCCGGTGTTGTCCTGCCTGTTCGTGCTGACGGCCCTGGTGGCGGCGTCCCATTTCAGCGCCTACGCGATCATCGTGGTGGTGGGGCTGGTGCTCTGCCTGGTGGGGGATGTCTGCCTGGCCTTTCCCCAGCGGGCCATGTTTCGCAGCGGCCTGGTGGCGTTTCTTTTAGGGCATGTGGCCTATATCGTGGCCTTTGCCGCGGCGGCCCATCCCAACTGGGGGCTCTGGATCGGGGTGGTGGTGGCCCTTCCCGTGAGCAGCCTGGTCTACATCAAATTGCAGCCCTTTCTGGGGGCCATGAAGACCCCGGTCATGGCCTATATCGTAGTAATCACCCTGATGGTCATCGCGGCCGGCGGCGTGTTCGGCGACCTCCGCCTGAATCTGCTCGGTCGTTTTCTGGTCCTCAACGGGGCTTTCAGCTTCTACCTGTCCGATATCTTCGTGGCCCGTCAGCGGTTTGTCCAGCCCGCCTTCTGGAATCGCTTGATCGGACTACCCCTGTATTACGCGGGGCAGTTTCAGATTGCTTATACGACCGGGCTGATCGGTTAATCGGTTGCATCAGATCCGGCATAAAGCAGCCCCGGTCAAAGCGACGTTTACGCCCCAAACAGGGGGTCTTGAATCATGCCGTCATTTTTGTAAAACTTGACAAATCCTCTCGGCCATCCATACTTGAATTAACATCTCGCTTTTATCAGGCAACATCGCGAATTCTGCCAATTCCTGCTCGCCTTACCCCGGATATTTCACATGGTCGCGATGCACATTTGTGTAGAAAAAATTTCATGAAACATGTGGTCTAAGCTGCCAGTCTGATCCTGCGGAAGAGCTGAATTCATGCGGCCAATGCGACCGGCACATCCACTTGCCATCGCCTTGCAGTCATATCATCAACCCAACCTGGAAAGGAGATTGTCATGGATACGAGTGTTTATAAGATAGTAGAAGTCGTAGGGTTTTCGGAGAAGTCCTGGGAAGATGCCGCTAAAGCGGCCGTATCGACGGTCGACCGCTCCATTCGCGACATGCGTGTGGCGGAAGTCGTCCAAATGGATATGCGCCTGGAAGACAACCGAATCGTCGGGTATCGCACCAAAATGAAAGTTTCCTTTAAATTGGAATGATGAACCCGGATTTTCCATGAAATGTTCGGGATAGTCTATTGAGGCCTTGAAACGAGGGCACATCGTCGGTATCGGCGCTGTGCCCTTATTAAATGGTTTTACTGTAGACCCTATTCAACAGAAATAGTAACAATTTCAATGATGTCTCCGACCATGTGAATGCTTCCCATGTCCGGCTTCAGCTTGGCCACAACCTTCACCTTCAGGCCGTCCCGCTTGAAAGCATCCTCGAGGTTGACGGGGTCATAAATCCGGCCGTCATCGCCCTCGATGACAAAAAAGCCGCCTTCCAGGTTCCTGAAAACAATCGTTCCCGAAATCGCCATGCGGTCATTGTGGACCTCACGAAATCGCATGGTGCCGCTGTCATAGGGAAGTTCCAGATAAAGCTGCCCGTTTTCGACGAAGAAGGATTCGACCCGCTGCAGGTCGCGCATGAAAGGCGCGTCCAGGCTGCCTTCCGGGCAGGCCATGCGCGTGGCAAACAACGGCCCGAAGGTAAGCGTGCCTGCCGCGATCCGATATTCCCCGCCGCCGTTGTTGCAGTCGAACCGGGCCTGGACGTTACCCCCATCCTCCAAAAGAACGGTATAGCGCTCCGGGGCCGGCACTTCGATGCGCTCGACCGGCGTGACGGTCGCTTCCCACTGCCACGTTTTATTCAAAACCAGGCGGGGATCCGTCTGGCGCTCAGCCACGACGGGCGGACTTGTGGTGCAGGCGGCCAACAATATGCCGATAAATAGGATCGTCAACATTCGGTTCATTTTTTCACCCTTGATGGTTTTTGGTCTTAGAAAAGACGCCTAACATCGGCTATTACCTTATGGTCGCGCCCGGTTCAACCCCACAAACGCCCCCCCGTTGCGTTCGCACAGGGCCCGCATGAGGGCGGCGAAGCGGATGCCGGTGATGCCGCGGGGGTCGGTGAGCACGGTGGGGAAGCCCACGGCGTGGATGCGTACCCGGCGCTGGCCGCCGGGACCGGCCCGGTTGATCCGGTCCACGGCTTTCACAGCCTTTTGCATATCTTTTCCGGAGTACTCGTCCCCGAAGACATAGAGGCTGATCTTCTTCTTGGGATCATAGAAGGCCTGGATGGCCATGGCGATGCCCTCCACCGGGCTGCTGTTGCTGAAGGGCTGCCATGTGGCCAGGGCCTGGAGGATGATTTCCCGCCGCTTTCTCGTGTCCGGGATCCAGCGGCCGCGGTACTGGGGGAACATGTAGTCCCCCATGTCGTTCATGATCTGGATGCCCTTGACCTTGGGGTAGATGTCTAACGTCTCGCGGATTTTCTTGCGGACCGAGCCCCAGGCCCCGCGCTGCATGCTGCCGGAGGTGTCGATGATGAAGATGATGTACTCGCTGTCCACCGGGATGCCGCCCACCGAGGCGCTGGGGGGCGGCGGGCGCCGGGCGGCGAGGCGTTTCATCTCTTCGGTGAGATCCTGGAGGGTCCGGGCCATGCGGCCCTCGATGATGTTCTGCACCTCGGCGTTCTGGCGGGAGGCGGCAAATTCGCCTTCCAGGGCGGAGAGATCCCCCTGCAACCGGGCCAGTTTTTCCCGGGCTTCGGTGAGCTGCGTTCTTTTCGCTTCGAGTTCCCGCTCCAGCACCAGGGACTCCCCCCGGATTTCATGCCGTTCTTCTTCCAGGCGGATGATGGCCGCGTCCAGGTCGCTGCGGGTCTGCTCGATCACCATGGGTTCCCCGAACTTGGAGAGGACGAACAGGAGGATGATGGCCCCGAAGGCGCAGCAGATGCAGTCCAAAAAGGACAGACTGAAAACTTCGATATCGCGGCGTCGGGTGCGCATGGTCAGGGCCAGTCCGGTGAAGGGCAGAAATAGGCGCCCCGGGTGAGGGCCGCCAGCTTCCAGTAGGCGCTGGCCGCGGCCGGATCCCCCTCCAGGGGAAGGAGGATCACGTTGACGGGAACGCTTTCGGGCAGCAGTTTGACGGCGTCGTTGAACAGGCTGAGCCGTTTTTCGCCGGACACTTTCTTGAACCAGGGCGTGCTGGTGCCCATGGTGGGCAGCCCGTCGGTGATCAGGAAGACGTTTTCCGGCAGGGGCCGCATTTTGCGCAGGACCTCGAAGGCATTGGCCAGGCTGGTGCTTTTCTCCGGCACCAGGCCGTAGAGTTTGTTGACGGCTTCGTTGAGCTGGCGGGTGTCGTCGGTCCTGAGCCAGCGCCCGGCGGTGCCCGGCAGCAGGGGGCGGGCCGTTTCGTTGAAGACGATGATCTGGTAGCGACTGCCGGGCGGGAACTGGGCGGTGAGCCAGTCCACCGTGGCCAGGGCCTTGCGCCATTTGGGGGCCCGGCGTTTTTGGGCTTCGGGCAGGTTCCGGCGGCGGATGATGCCCACGATGTCGTCGTCCAGCATGCTGGCGGAGGCATCCAGCAGGATCAGGATATGCCCCTCGCCGATGCGCAGATCGGTGAGGTACTGCCGGTTGCCCTCGCCGGCGAAGGTGCGCACCTTGGAACCGTAGTCGTCTTCGGCCTGGCTGCCCGCTTGCAACCGCTTGACGTCTTCTTCCAGCGATTTCACGTCGGCCTTGAGCTTGTTGGCGTGCGCTTTTTGGGCCAGGGTTTTGTCCTGGTAATGGGCGATTTCGATCTGGCGTTCTTCGATCACGGGTATGATCTGGCGGGTGCTGCCCTGGATCTGGACGATTTCTTCTTCGGCGGCTTCCAGGGCGTTGCGCAGATCCGCCATGCGTTTGCGGCCCTCCAGGACCTCGCGTTCCAGCAGGTCGACTTCGCTTTTCAGGTCCTGGGTGATGACGTCGCGGCGAACGGCCGAGCGGGCGTTGACAATGACGAACAGCAGGATGATGGCCCCCAGACCGCAGCAGATGCAGTCGATGAAGGACAGGCTGAAAATGTTAAGCGTTCGTCGTTTCATCGTCGTCCAGGCAGGCGATGACCTGCAGTTCTTCTCCGGGGGTGCCCACCCGGATGGATTGCCCCACGGCCAGTTCGGTTTCGCCGGAGATTTTGACGCCGTTGACAAAGGTGCCGTAGGTGCTGGTGTCGGTGAGGATCAGGCGGTTGTCCCGGCGCATCACGGTGCAGTGGCGGCGGGACACCCCTTCGGTGCGGCCGCGGATCGGGATGTCGGCGCTGCTATTCGGGATGACCCGGCCGATGACCAGGGGACGTTTGCCGATGGGGTAGCCCCGGCTGCGGTAGAGCAGATGGGTCGGCACGGGATGGCCGGCGTCCTCGCTTGAGGATAGGGATGGCTGTGACGGATCATGAGCGTTGTCTTTGCCCGGCCGCCGATTGAGAAAGGGGACCCCCCGACGCCCCTCCCGGTGGGGAAAGGCATTCTCAAAGGCGAGGGCCCCGATGGCCGCGGCGCCTTCCGGCAAAGGGACCATCCGGGTGCCGGCGGCGGCCGCAAGGCGGTCCCCGATGCCGGGAAGCCCTGCGGCCCGGTGGCTGACGATCATCGTGGTCAGAGGATCATGGTCCCAGAATTCTTTTTTCAGCAATATGACCTGGCGGTGCACGGCATCCATCAGGGGGGCCAGGCAACGCTCCAACTGGCCGCGTGCCAGGCGGATGCGGTGGCTGGCCGAAGGCGTGCTCATCTCCACGACGGCCTCCTCGTCGGTCGCCAGGTCGGCCAGCAGAGCCGGCAGGCGGTCGTAGAGGGCCTGTTCGGCTTCGGCGGCATGAAAGGGGTCGAAGCGGGTGTGCCGCACGAATTCGTCGGCAATGACTTGCATCCAGGCCGCCCGCAGGCGGTCCAGGCCCAGGCCGTCCACCGGGGCGCGGCACAGAATGGCGGCCTCGCGGCGGTTGTCCAGCACCGTCAGGACCGTGCGATGCCGGTGGAGATCCAGGTGCAGCAGGATTTCGGCGGGCGCGGTTTTCGGAAGGGCGGCCAGGGCCTGTGAAATGAAGCCTCGAACCGGAATGGCCAGGGCGTGCATGACGCCGGCCAGCAATTCCAGCTGGGGGGCGGCATAGGTGTCCGGCACGGCCACCAGGACGTCCTGGTGGGCGGGGGCCAGGGCTTCCCAGATGGCGCGCAAGTGGGCGTGGGCCAGATCCGCGTGGCTCCACCCGGCAAAGGCCGGATCCTCCAGGGGCTCGCTGGCCAGGCGATCCCAGAAATGGTGATTGGTCTGGCGCGGTATCCGGCGGCAGGATTTCTCGGCGGCCAGTCCCACCGTTAACGCGCCGGCATCGATGACCGCCACCCCCGGGCTGGCCGCAGCATTCCCGTCGAGGGGCAGCAGGGCGCCGTCCTCTGTGGCGGCCAGGATGCCCGTATCGTTCAGCTCCAGGCCGATCATGGGGTGCGGCCCTCCTGGCGGCGGGTGTGCAGGCGCCGGGTGAGCCGCTCCTCGCAATAGGCCTCCGTGTCCAGGACATAGCGCTCCTGCAGCAGTTGCAGCTGGTGCAGCAGGAACATGAGCACGATGCTGATCAGGAGAGCGATCAGGGTCGAGTTGAAGGCCACCCCCAGGCTGCGGGTGACTTCCATAATATCGCCTTCCACCGCCTTGTGGGCGTGCCCCAGGGCCTGGCCGATCCCCCGCACCGTGCCGATGAACCCCACGGACGGGATGGCCCAGGCGATGTAGCGGATCATGGCCAGTTCGGCGTCCAGGCGCTCGCTCTCGGCCTCGCAGGAGGCATGCATGGCGTGGGCTACGTCCTGGATGTTGCGCGTGGAGCCGAAGCGGTGCAGGGCCGCCAGCAGGGTCCGGGGCAGGAGGGATTCCCGCTGGGGGGGCGGCAGGGCCTGGATGCGCCGGGAAAATTCGAGGGAGTCTTCCGGCAGGATGCGCACGCCCTCGGCCAGGGGGATCAGGTCCAGGTTGAGCAGGCCCCGGTGCCGGATGGTGGCCACGCTCTTGTAGCCCATGATGGCCAGGGCCCAGAACATGAGCACAAAGCAGGCCTCCTGTTCGTAGTCCTTGATCATGACGAAAAGGGACTGCTCGCTGGAAGCGCGCGCATCGGTTTCCAGGGCCACGGCCTGGGCGTCGAGAAAGGCATCCGCATTGGGCCGGATAATGGCGACATAGGCCGCATGCACGATGATCACGATCACGATCAGGGCGAAGATCTGGTAGATGAATTCGAGGGAGACGGGTAATTGTTGTTTCATATTTTTTCCCTGGTTGGGCGGTTCCGTAAAACGTTCGATCCGCCGGGGGCGGACAAGTATCGGCGTGAGCAGATGCTTAGTTTTAATCTAAACCCTCCACCTCTGGTGGAGGACCCCGAAAGGTTCGACCGATCCGGTGTGATTTAATGGAGGCGTTTCTTCATTTTCTGTCCCGTGACAGAAAACGAAGCAAAAGAGCACGCCGGTGCCCCGCTTAACCCTGCGCTTTGTCCAACCGGCCGATGAAGCGGCGCCTCATGCCGCCATGCGGCGTTATCACGTTTGCTCGGGTGCTCACAATCTGGTGATTGCTGCGCGCCTCGCTTCACGTGATGCCTTGCTTGGCAGCACGATGCTTGCTGCATCGACCGGTTGAAGCGGCCGGAGCACGCGGAAACTCGCCCCGCTTTCAGCGGGACTCAGACAGTCCGCGCGCTTTATCCCGTCCGCCCCGCCGATGCTCGGCGCGGGACAAAGGGAACATCAAAACCAAAAGAAAATAGCATTTTCAGGTAGCTTTCGAGGGGGTTACTTGTAACCTCGCGTTTTACGGTAAAATCGTCACTTTTGATTTTTCTTGTTGACAGCCCGCGCTGCTTTTGACTTTTTTCCTGACTCCTGACTCCTGACTCCTGACTCCTGACTCCTGACTCCTGACTCCTGACTCCT